>Ga0310695_10001872_pt1 | contig 46975 bp, 47 predicted proteins | sample RumenRJG_04DNA_FD_203882 | JGI IMG/M metagenome (GOLD analysis project Ga0310695, IMG submission 203882) | Bovine rumen microbial communities from Lethbridge, Alberta, Canada - RJG_04 (v2) (version 2) | ecosystem: Host-associated > Mammals > Digestive system > Stomach > Rumen | place: Canada... | reverse complement strand
TTGATCTTGTGATACTCGATGCCGTGTTTTCGTAACATTGTTCCATTAGGACAAATGTCGCCTTTAATTGATATGGTATTTGTGATAAAATTACATAATAATATCACAGAATAAATTACATAATAATATCACAGAATATCGTAGGGATTGATCAAGACAAGGAGGGGGAGATTTGTGGATCGTATGACCATCCGCAAGAAGCTGTTTCTCGTCTTTGGAGTACTCATCGCTATTTTCGTAGCGAATGGGCTCTATACGGGGTACAGCTTGAATCAAATCAACAGCGGCGCGCTGAGGATCGCGACGGAGCATCTGTCGAGCGTGATGATCAGCGCTGAGAGCAGCCGCACGCTTTCGGACTATCGTCAGGGCGAGTACGCGGTGTTGACGGCGACGACGCTGCCGAACCGCATCCATGCCGCACAGGAGACGAAGAAGAAGGCCGATCAGCTTGATATCGCTCTCGATGCGATGGATTCTTCTGTCGCGCCGGAGGTGCGCGACGATTTTGACGCGCTGCGCAGCACTTGGAGCGCGTACAAGGATACCTCGCAGCGGGTCATCCGTCTCGCCAAGGATGGGAACCAGGCGGAGGCGGCTGCGCTGCTCGATCGCTCCGGCAGTCAGTACGCCTCGATGACGAACCAGCTGAACCGCGTTGTCGACAGCAATAAGGATTTCATCCATCAAGAGAGCGTTGAGGCATCGAAAAAGTATGAGCAGACGAAGTGGACGCTCATCCTCTGCATCGTGCTGGTCGCAGGACTCTCCGGCGTGATGGCGTTCTATCTGAGCTCTGGCATCATGAAGTCCGTGCGCTATCTGATGCAGGTCTCCCGCGAGATTGCCGGAGGGAATCTGACGGTTGAGGCCGTGCCGAAGACGCAGGATGAGTTCGGCGAGCTGACGGCAGCCTACGGCGATACCATCCGCAACCTGCGCACGCTGATCGAGCATATCCAGAAGACGGCCTCTGAGGTCTCGACCTTTGCGGCGCAGCTGACGGAGAACGCCAGCCAGTCGGCGCAGGCCACGCAGCAGGTCGCAGCGTCCGTCACGAACGTCGCCGGCAATACCAGCCAGCAGGGCGAGGCGGTCAGCCGGTCGCTGGCTGATATCCAGGAGATGTCTGCCAGCATCCAGGGATTCCAGGAGAAGGCGACGGCGTCGGCGGATTCGGCCCGCAGGGTCGAGCGCATCGCCGGACAGGGCAAGGAGGCCATCGACGGCGCTGCCACGCAGATGGCAGAGATCGCCGATTCGGTGACGGATTCGGCTAAGGTAATCAAGAAGCTATCTGACCGCTCTGCGGAGATCGGTCAGATCTCCGTGACCATTTCCAGTATCGCCGAGCAGACGAACCTGCTCTCGCTCAACGCGGCCATCGAGGCGGCGCGGGCAGGCGAGGCGGGACGCGGCTTCTCCGTCGTTGCGGAGGAGGTGCGCAAGCTGGCCGAGGAGTCCGATACCGCGGCGCAGAAGATCGCTGCGCTGATCCATACGATCCAGGAGGATACGGAGCAGGCGGTGCAGCGGATGGAGAAGGGCACGTCCGATGTCGAGGGCGGCCGCAAGGTCATGAGCGAGGCGGGAACGGCCTTTGAGCATATCGCCGAGGCCGTGACGGAGCTGACTGCGCAGGCGGATACCATCCAGCAGGAGGCGCGTGCGTCCGCGAAGCGCGCCGCGTCGCTCGTCGAGGTCATGGAGGGCGTCAATCAGTCCGGGCGCGACGTAGCGGCCGAGACGGAGTCCGTCTCAGCGGCCACGGAGGAGCAGTCAGCTTCGATGGATGAGGTCGCCGATGCCAGCAAGAAGCTTTCCCATCTCGCACAGGAGCTATCCGCGACAACGGAGAAGTTCCGGATCTAAGGAGGGCAGATTATGAAAAAATACGTTCAATGGTGCAGCCTTCTAGTCCTGATTGTCGCCCTGCTTTCGCTCTCTGGCTGCGGCAGCGGGCAGACGGATAAGAGCGTCGCCGTTTCCTTTGCCAATTCCTCATCGAGCTGGCAGAAGAATGGGCAGACCATCAAGGAGATGCTGGAGCAAGAGGGCTTCACGGTCGATCTGCAGTTCGCGGATACCTCGGAGCAGCAGATCGAGCAGATCAAGCAGCAGATTGCCGCGCGCCCCAGGTGCTTGGTCATCGGCGCCGTCGACGGCGGGACGCTGACGGATGTGCTCGCTGAGGCGAAGGCGCAGCACATCCCCGTGATTGCGTACGACCGCCTCATCATGAATACGGACGCGGTGTCGTACTATGCCGCCTTTGACAACGAAGCGGTGGGCGAGGCGATGGGCGAATACATTGAAGCCAAGCTCCGCCTCAAGAGCGGCGCGGGCCCGTTCAACATGGAGGTCTTCGCGGGAGATCCCGCGGACAACAACGCGCATCTCTTCTTCTCCGGCGCGATGAAGGTCTTAGAGCCGTATCTCGACCGGGGACAGCTCGTCATCCCGTCCGGGGAGAAGTCGTTCGATCAGGTCAATACCAAGGACTGGAAGCCGGAAAATGCGAAGGAGCGCATGAGCAAGCTGCTGCGCGGGCCCGACGCCGGCAAGCATCTCGATGTCATCCTCTCGCCGAATGACGGCGTCGCCGGCGGCATCCGTGAGGCGCTGACGGAGGGCGGCTATACGGCGATGCCGCTGCTCACGGGGCAGGATGCGGAGAGCAAGGCGCTCGATGCCATCCGCAACGGGCAGCAGACCATCACAATCTACAAGGACCCAGAGCTCCTGGTCGCCAAAACTGTCCGCATGATCAAGGCCGTGGTCGAGGGGACGCAGCCGGATATCAACGATGTCAGTTCCTACGACAACGGCGTCCTCGTGGTGCCGTCGTACCTCTGCACGCCGCTCGTCATCGATTCGAACAACCTCGATGAGGTGAAATGAGTCGAGCGGAAATTTGGGGTTGACAAGTGGCCCGGCTCGCTCTATAATAATATCTGTTGTTGCGAGAGATTGCGGCGACGAATTGAAAACGATGGTTCACTAGCTCAACTGGCAGAGCAACTGACTCTTAATCAGTAGGTTCGGGGTTCGATTCCCCGGTGGATCACCATGACTCACTAGCTCAACTGGCAGAGCAACTGACTCTTAATCAGTAGGTTCGGGGTTCGATTCCCCGGTGGGTCACCATCTGGAAATGGACAAGCCTCCTTGTTTTTCAGGGAGGCTTTTGTTATACTTAATTTTACAGATAAATTGGACCGGAAAAAAGGAAAGGAAGATGGATTTTGCGTATTTTGCTGGCCAATGATGATGGGATCGGGGCAGAGGGCCTCGACGCGATGGTAAGCGAGCTCGCGCCGGATCACGAGGTCATCGTATCGGCGCCGCTCTCGCAGCAGAGCGGGAAGTCGCACGCGATGACGGTGCATGCGGAGGTCGAGCTGCTGCGCGGCGAGGCCATGATGGAGAAGTACCGCGCGTACGGGGTCGAGGCATGGGCCATCGCTGGCACGCCGGTCGACAGCGTGAAGCTCTACCTCGAGGCGATGGCGAAGGTGCAGCCGGATGTCGTGGTGTCGGGCATCAACGACGGCTCGAACCTCGCGACGGATATCCTGTACTCGGGCACGATCGGGGCGGCGCGCGAGGCGTTCCTGCACCGGGTGCCGGCGTTCGCGGTGTCGCGCGACTACGGGAGCGAATGGAGCTTCGCGGAGATTGCGCACGCGTTCCACGGTTTCCTGATGGAGACGATGGAGCGGCGCGATGGCGAATGTTTCCTCTATAATGTGAATTTCCCGAAGAAGCACAATCCGGGTCCCGCGAAGTTCGTCTACGGCCGGCAGGGCGTGCGCGACTACCTGAACGCCTACAACCGGATCGAGCGGGACGGGCGCATCTTCTACGCGGTGCACGGCACGCCGTACGATACGGACCGGAGCGAGCCGACCGACATCTACGCGACGGAGCAGGGCTATGTCTCGGTGACGCCGCTGAAGGTCGACGCGACGGACTACGAGGAGATGGAGCGCGAGCTGAACCGCTGACGGCGGCATTTGCGCGGGGGAAAAGGCCGGGAAAAGCCGGAATCTGCCGGAAATGGCCGGAAACGTGACACAAGGGCGGTTTTCGTGCTAGAATAGAGGTTGGACTAGAAACAGGAGGTTGATGATAGATGGAATCTATGATTCGGGATATCAAGCTTGCACCGAGCGGGCATGACAAGATCGATTGGGTCAAGAATTTCATGCCGGTGATGCATCACGTCGATGAGGAATACTCGAAGACGAAGCCGTTCAAGGGCATCAAGATGGTCATCACGCTGCATCTCGAGGCGAAGACGGCGTATATGGCGGAGATCTTCCATCACGCGGGCGCGGAGGTCGCGGTGACGGGTAGCAATCCGCTCTCGACGCAGGATGACGTCGCGGCGGCGCTCGTCGAGGACGGCGTGCATGTCTTTGCGTGGCACGCGTGCACGGATGAGGAGTATTTCACGTTCATCAACCGCGCGCTCGACATCGAGCCGGACATCATCATCGACGACGGCGGCGACCTCGTGCACACGCTGCACACGACGCGGCGCGAGCTGCTGCCGCATATCCTCGGCGGCAGCGAGGAGACGACGACGGGCGTCAACCGCCTGCGCGGCCTCGCGAAGGCCGGCAAGCTCGAGTTCCCGATGCTCGCGGCGAACGATGCCTATATGAAATATCTGTTCGATAACCGCTACGGCACGGGCCAGTCGACCTGGGACGGCATCATGCGCACGACGAACCTCGTCGTCGCGGGCAAGAACGTCGTCATCGCGGGCTACGGCTGGTGCGGCAAGGGCGGCGCGATGCGTGCGCGCGGCCTCGGCGCGAACGTCATCATCACGGAGGTCGACCCGATCAAGGCCATCGAGGCCATCTTCGACGGCTTCCGCGTCATGCCGATGGATGAGGCCGCGAAGATCGGTGACATCTTCCTGACGCTGACGGGCGACAAGGACATCATCCGCAAACGCCATTTCGAGAGCATGAAGAATGGCGCCATCCTCGCGAACGCGGGCCATTTCGACTGCGAAATCAATATCCCGGAGCTCGAGAGCCTCTCGGTCTCGCGGCGCACGGTCCGCAAGAACATCGAGGAGTTCAAGCAGAAGGACGGCCGCAAGCTCTACCTGCTCGCGGAGGGCCGCCTCGTGAACCTCGGCGCGGGCGACGGGCATCCGGCGGAGATCATGGATCTCTCGTTCGGCGTGCAGTTCTTCTGCGCGATGCATATCCTGAAGCACCACGCGGAGCTCCAGAACCAGGTCTACGTGATGCCGGAGGAGATCAACACCGAGCTCGCGAAGCTCAAGCTCGACTCGCTCGGTGTCAAGATCGACACGCTGACCGACGAGCAGCGCGCCTACCTGAATCTGAACTGAACCAGTCAGCCTTCCCCTTGGGGGAAGGCTTGTATAAGGAGAACACGAATACATGAAAACCCTGATCAAGAACGTCTACACGCTGCTGCCGGACGGCACGACGCCGCTCACGAACATTCGGATCGATAAAGACCGGATCGTGGGCACAGGCGAGGTGCCGGAGGACTTCCACCCGGCGAAGATCATCGACGGCACGGATCATTTCGCAATCCCGGGCTTCGTCAACGCGCATACACATACGTCGATGACGCTGCTGCGCAGCTACCGCGACGACATGGCCCTGATGGACTGGCTGCACAGCATCTGGCCCATCGAGGACAAGATGCAGTCCGAGGACATCTACTGGGGCGCGATGCTCGCGATGGCCGAGATGATCCGCACGGGCACGACGACGTTCGCGGACATGTACGGGCCGTACATGGAGCGCGTCGCTGAGGCGACGATCGACGCGGGCCTGCGCGGCGTGCTGTCGCGCGGCATCATCGGCGTCGCGCCGGACAGCGAGAAGCGCCTGCAGACGAATGTCGAGCTGTTCCGCGACTACAACGGCGCGGCGGACGGCCGCATCACGGTCATGTTCGGCCCGCACGCGCCGTATACCTGCCCGCCGGATTTCCTGAAGAAGGTCGCAAAGGCGGCGCAGAGCCTCGGTGCGGAGATCCATATCCACATGCATGAGACGCTCGACGAGATCAACGGCTCGCTGAAGGAGTACGGCAAGCGCCCGTTCGCGTGGGTCGAGGAGACCGGCCTGTTCGACGGCAAGGGGACGCTCGCGGCGCACTGCGTGCACATGGACGACAACGACATCGAGATCGTGAAGCGTCACCATATCCGCGTCGCGCACAACCCAACGAGCAACATGAAGCTCGCGAGCGGCGTCGCGCCGGTGCCGCGCATGCTGAAGGAAGGCATCTGCGTCGCGCTCGGCACGGACGGCACCTCGTCGAACAACAACCTCGACATGCTCGAGGAGGTCAATCTCGCGGCGATGCTGCACAAGGTGCACGCGCTTGACCCGCTCGCCATCCCGGCGCTCGAGGCGCTGAAGATGGGCACGGAGTACGGCGCGGAGGCCGTCGGCATCCCGGATATCGGCAAGATCGAGAAGGGGTACAAGGCGGATATCACGCTTTTCAATATGGACAGCCTGACCTGGTGCCCGCGCCACGACCTCGTGAGCCTGCTCGTCTACGCGGCGAGCTCGCGCGACGTCGACACGGTGCTCGTCGACGGCCACGTCCTGCTCGAGCACGGCGAGTACAAGACCCTCGACGTCGAGCGGATCAAGTACGAGACCCAGCGCGCGGCAGACCGCCTGACGAAGTGAGACGCAAACATAGAGCGGGGAGCCTTCCTCATCGGGGAGGGCTTTTCTGCGTCATAGGAAAAATAGAAACGAGGTGAGTGTTTTGGCAAGAAAAACAGCGTCGAAGCCGGCGAAGCGCCGCGCGCGCCGCACGGCGAAGGCGAAGGAGCAGCAGGCCGCCGCGATGAACCCGGGCCGCCGCTACGAGCTCGCGGGCCTCGCCATCTTCGCGGCTGGCCTGATCTCGCTATGCGGCCTGCTCGGCCTGAACGTCGGCTTCGTTGGCCTTTCTTTTGCCAAGGTGCTGCATTATCTGTTCGGCATCGGCGCAATCGTGCCGACGCTCCTGCTGCTACTGATCGGCTGGCTCTACATGACGAAGCATCACGGCATCCGCTACTCCGTGCGCTTCTTCGGGCTCGCGCTGCTGTTCCTGTCCGTGCTCGCCATCTGGCATCATTTCGTGATCCCGCCGGGGCGTGAGATCCTGCCGGAGAGCCTCGCGCGCGGCGGCGGCCTCGCAGGCGGCGCCATCCTGTTCGTCCTGCGGAAGTTCTTCGGCGTCGACGGCACGATCATCCTGCTCGGCATCGCGGTCGTCGGGGCCGTCCTGCTCTCGACGACCTGGTCGCTCGCGAAGGGCCTGCTGAAGACGCAGGAAAAGGTCGAGAAAGGCGCGAGCGTCACGGCGGGCGCCATGGAGACCGCCATCTCCGTGACGGCGAGCAAAGCGGTCGAGGCCGGCTCGGCGGTCACGGAGCACGTCAGCGAGAAAGTCGCGGCGCTCCGGAAGAAGCGTTCGTTCTACAATCAGGAGAAAGACCCGCATTTCGCGGAGAATCCGGAGGAAGACAAAGCGGAAATGCCGGACGGGCCGCATACGGAGACCGTGCGCGCGAGCGAGGTCACAAAGGTGACGGACGCGGAAAGCGGCTCCATGGATGCGGCAGAGCCTGCCGAGCCGAAGGCGCAGCCCGCGCCGAAATTCACGATCGAGTACAGCACGGATCACGCGGAGGGCGGCCGCGAGGCATCGGAATCCAGCGAGCCATCCGGCGAGGAGGCAGCGGCGGCCGGCATGCAGGCTGATGCCCGGACAACTGCCGCGGAGGCCGCGCCGCTGCCCGACGGCAGCTTCGGCATGCCGGGGGCCGGCGCGAACCCGTCGTTCGGGGACTACCTGCGCCCGACGCCGAAAGCGACGCCCGAGGCGCAGGCGGCCGATGCCGCGATGGCCTCGCCGCCGAAGCCCTACGTGCTGCCGAAGGTCACGGAGATCCTTTCGAAGCACGCCAAGAAGAAGAACAAGGCCATGGAAATCGAGATCGAGGAGAACGCGCGGACGCTCCAGCAGACGCTCGAGAATTTCAAGGTCAAGGCGACGATCCTCAACGCCTGCCACGGGCCGGCGGTCACGCGCTACGAGCTCGAGCCGGCGCCGGGCGTCAAGGTCAGCAAGATCACGAACCTCTCCGAGGACATCGCGCTCGCGCTTGCCGCGACCTCCGTGCGCATCGAGCCGATCCCGGGCAAGGCCGCGATCGGCATCGAGGTGCCGAACAGCGAGCTCGAGGGCGTGCAGCTCCGCGAGGTGCTCGAGAGCGAGAAATTCGCGCGCGCGAAGTCGAAGCTGACCGTCGGCCTCGGCATGGACATCGGCGGGCAGGCCATCTTCGCGGACCTCGCGAAGATGCCGCATCTGCTCGTCGCCGGCGCGACGGGCTCCGGCAAATCGGTCTGCATCAACACGCTGATCTGCTCCATCCTTTTCAAGGCGAAGCCGGACGAGGTCAAGTTCATCCTCGTCGACCCGAAGATGGTCGAGCTCTCGAACTACAACGGCATCCCGCACCTCATGGTGCCGGTCGTGACCGAGGCGAAGAAAGCCGCGTCGGTGCTGAACTGGTCCGTGCAGGAGATGGAGAAGCGCTACGCGAAATTCGCGGAGCACAACGTCCGCAACATGGACACCTACAACCGCAAATTCCCCGATGACAAGATGCCGGCCATCGTCATCATCATCGACGAGCTCGCCGACCTCATGATGGTCGCGCCGCACGATGTCGAGGACGCGATCTGCCGGCTCGCGCAGAAGGCGCGTGCGGCGGGCATCCACATGGTGCTCGCGACGCAGCGCCCGTCCGTCGACGTCATCACAGGCATCATCAAGGCGAACATCCCGTCGCGCATCTCGTTCGCGGTCTCGTCGCAGATCGACTCGCGCACGATCCTCGACCGGAGCGGCGCGGAGAAGCTGCTCGGCAAGGGCGACATGCTGTTCTACCCGGTCGGCGCGTCGAAGCCCCTGCGCGTGCAGGGCGCGTTCGTCAGCGACGAGGAGGTCGAGAAGCTCCTGACCTTCATCCGCGCGCAGGGGCAGGAGATGGAGACGAACGAGGAGATTGTCGCGTTCACCGAGCGCGAGCTGCAGGAAAAAGAGGAGGGCGAGAAGAAGGGCGCCGCGCGCAAGAAACCGGCGATGGACGCCCTGCTGCCGGACGCGGTCGCGCTGATCTACAGCACGGGCGTCGCGTCGACGTCCTCCGTGCAGCGGCGGTTCAGCATCGGCTATACGCACGCCGCGCGCCTCATCGACACGATGGAGGAGCTCGGCATCGTCAGCGGGTCGAACGGCAGCAAGCCGCGCGACATCCTGATGAGCGCGGAGGAGGCCGGGGCGGCCGTCGACCGCGCCATGCAGGGCGGCGAGGAGCCCGTGGCCTGATTCGGCGGAAACACTTGCAACGCCTCGGAAAAGCGGTTACAATAGATAGATAGACAGAACATGCGGAGGGAAAGACTATGCATTTCACGAAATGGCAGGGCTGCGGCAACGACTTCATCCTGATCGACTGCCGCGAGCGTGAGCTCGAGGATTACGCGGCTTTCGCGCAGAAGGTCTGCGACCGGCATTACGGCATCGGCGGGGACGGCGTGCTCGTCATCCTGCCCTCCACGCAGGCGGATTTCCGCATGCGCATCTTCAACACGGACGGCAGCGAGGCCGAGATGTGCGGCAACGGCATCCGCTGCTTCGCGCGCTATCTCTACGAGACCGGTGCGACGGAGAAAGAGGAGTTCACCGTGCAGACCGGCGCGGGCGTGCTCGTGCCGCGCATTATAAAGGAAAATGGCGAGGTCACGGGCGTGCGCGTCGACATGGGCGAGCCGGTGCTCGAGGGCGACAAGATCCCGGTCACGGGCTTCGGCATGGACCGCGCCGTCAATGCGCCGCTCGAGGTCGAGGGCAAGACCTACCGCATGACCTGCGTCTCGATGGGCAACCCGCACAGCGTGATCTTCGTCGATGACGCGGAGGCGTTCCCGGTCGAGCAGCTCGGGACGCATTTTGAGCACAGCCCGCGCTTCCCACGCAAGACGAACACCGAGTTCGTCGAGGTCAAGGACCGCGGCCACGTCCGCATGCGTGTCTGGGAGCGCGGCGCGGCCGTGACGCTCGCCTGCGGGACGGGCGCCTGCGCGACGGGCGTCGCGGGCGTCTTGACGGGCCGCACGGACCGCGAGGTCGACGTGCAGCTCGACGGCGGCATGTTGCATATCGCCTGGGACGAGGCGACGAACCACGTCTTCATGACGGGCCCGGCAGAGCTCGTTTTCTCGGGTGAAATCGAAGAGTAAAGAGGGACCACAATGCTGAAGAGCATGACAGGCTTCGGCGCAGGAAAAGCCGAGGACGAGGACTTCAAGGTCAGCGTCGAGATAAAGGCGGTCAACCAGCGCTACCTGGAGCAGAATTTCCACATGGGCGCCGCGCTGAACGCGATGGAGCCGGATCTGCGCGCGGAGATTGCCAAGCACGCAGCGCGCGGCAAGCTCGATATCTATATCGACTACGTCGACCGGCGCGAATCGGAGTGCGAGATCCACGTCAACGAGGGGCTCGCGCGGGCCTACCAGACCGCGCTGAATGAGATCAGTGATTCGCTGCGCATGGCGCGGCCGGACGATGTCGTGGCCATCGCGGGCTACCCGGACGTCCTGCAGATCGAGAACACGGGCGATGTCTCCGCGATGGAGCCCCTGCTGCTCACGGCGCTCCGCGAAGCGCTAGGCGGCCTCGATGCGATGCGCCGCAAAGAGGGCGCGCATATCGAGCAGGATTTCGAGGGACGATTGAAGACGCTCGAGGGCGATGTCGCGGCTCTGCGGGAGCTCGCGCCGAAGATCGTCGAGGGCTACCGCAGCCGCCTGCAGAAAATGCTTTCGGAGCTCGTCGGGGACAAGGTTGATGAGACCCGCCTGATCGAGGAGACCGCGCTCTACGCGGACAAGGTGAACTTCACCGAGGAGGTCGTGCGTCTCGACAGCCATTTCGCGCAGTTCGGCGCACTGATCCGCGAGAGCCATGAGCCCGTCGGCCGCAAGCTCGATTTCCTGATTCAGGAGATGAACCGCGAGACGAATACGATCGGCTCGAAGGCCAACTCCGCCGAGGCCGCGCAGGTCGTCGTCGCGATGAAGAGCGAGATCGAGAAGCTGCGCGAGCAGGTGCAGAACATCGAGTGAGGTGAGGACAATGGGCATCCGGCTCATCAACATCGGATTCGGCAACGTCGTCTCGGCGAACCGCATCATCGCGGTCATCAGCCCGGAGTCCGCGCCGATCAAGCGCATCATCCAGGAAGCGCGCGACGCGGAACGCCTCATTGACGCGACCTACGGCCGGCGCAAGCGCGCCGTCATCATCATGGACAGCGGCCACGTGATCCTGTCCGCGGTGCAGCCGGAGACGGTCGGCCACCGCATGATCGAGGACGAGCGAGATACGATGGACAAAGATACGAAAGATACGATAGAGGAAGAAAAGCTATGAAGAAGAAAGGACTTTTGATCGTGGTCTCGGGGCCGTCCGGCACGGGCAAGGGCACGGTCTGCACGGAGCTCCTGCAGCAGACGCCGGAGCTCGCGTACTCGATCTCCGCGACGACACGCGCGCCGCGCGAGGGCGAGAAAGACGGCGTCAATTACTATTTCCTGACGAAGGACGAGTTCGAGAAGAAGATCGCCGCCGGCGGCTTCCTCGAGCACGCGAACGTCTACGGGAACTACTACGGGACGCCGCTCGACAAGGTCGAGGAACGCCTCGCGGATGGGCAGGACATCCTGCTCGAGATCGATATCCAGGGCGCGATGAACGTCATGGCGAAATGCCCGCAGGGCATTTTCATCTTCCTGCTGCCGCCTTCCCTCCAGGAGCTCGAGCGCCGCATCCGCGGCCGGGGCTCCGAGACGCCGGAGTCGCTCGAGCGCCGCATGAACTCGGCGAAAAGCGAGATCGAGATCGGCAAGAAGTATCAATACGTGGTCGTCAACGATACCGTCGAACACGCGGTCGCACAGATCAAGGACATCCTGACGGCAGAACATTGCCGCGTCGCAAAAAATCAAGAACTTTTCGAGGTGCTGGAACATGAAGAAAGATAACGAACCGATGAGCATGGTCAATCCGTCGACGGATACGCTGATGACGAAGGTCGACAGCCGGTACGGGCTCGTCGTCTGCGCGGCGAAACGCGCGCGCGAGCTCGTCGATGGCGCGGAGCCGAAATGCGAGAAGATGTCGACGAAGGACGTCACGAACGCGCTGGAGGAGATCGCCGAGGGCGAGATCAACTACACGCTTTCGAAAGATGAGGACTGACCGCATGGCTGCAGAATCCGTAAAAGCAAAGGAGGCTGGCGTTTTCGCCGGCCTCCATGTCGTATTGGGCGTGACGGGCGGCATCGCCGCGTACAAGGCGGTCGAGATCGTGAGCCGCCTGCGCAAATGCGGCGCCGAGGTGCACGTCATCATGACGGAGGCCGCGACGCAGTTCGTGACCGAGCTGACCTTCCGCGAGATCAGCGGGCAGCCGGTATCCGTCGACATGTGGGCGAAGGTGCCGCATTTCCACGTCGAGCATATCGCGCTCGCGCAGCTCGCCGACGTCGTGCTCGTCGCGCCGGCGACGGCCAACATCCTCGCGAAGGCCGCCAACGGCATCGCGGACGACATGCTCTCGACGACCCTGCTCGCGACGAAGGCGCCCGTATTCTTCGCGCCGGCCATGAATACGGCGATGTACGAGCACCCGGCGACCCAGCACAATATGGACGTCCTGCGTGCGCGCGGCGCGCATATCCTCGAGCCTGCGAGCGGGCCGCTCGCCTGCGGCACGAGCGGCAAGGGCCGCCTGCCGGAACCGGTGGAGATCGTCGCCGCGTTGGAGGAGTACCTCCAGAAAAAGCAGTCGCTCGCCGGGAAGAAGATTCTCGTGACGGCGGGCGGCACGGAGGAGCCGCTCGACCCCGTGCGCTACCTCGGCAACCACTCGACCGGGCGCATGGGCTACGCCATCGCGCGCGAGGCCGCACGCCGCGGCGCGGACGTCGTGCTGCTCTCGGGCCCGGCCATGCTGCCTGTGCCGGAGGGCGTGCGCCTCATCTCCGTGCAGACCGCGCGGCAGATGTACGACGCCGCCATGCAGGAGAGCATGGGCGCCGACGTCGTCATCATGGCGGCCGCCGTCGCCGACTACCGGCCCGCCGTCACCTACCCACACAAGATCAAGAAAGGCGAGGGCAGCCTCACGCTGACCCTCGAGCGCAACCCCGACATCCTCCTCGAGCTCGGCCGCCGCAAACGCACGGGCCAGATCCTCGTCGGCTTCGCCGCCGAGACCCAGAACCTCCACGCCTACGCCAAAGCCAAGCTCGAGAAAAAGAACCTCGACCTCATCGTCGCCAACGACGTCTCCCGCGAAGACGCCGGCTTCGCCGCCGAAACCAACGAAGCCATCCTCTTCGCCCGCGACGGTCAGGAACGCGAAATCCCCCTCATGCAGAAAACCGCCCTCGCCGCCATCCTCCTCGACAGCGTAGAAAAGCGGCTGCCATAAACGATAGAGTAAATCCGGAAATCCCGCAAGCAAAATCTCGCTTGCGGGATTTTTGTCTCTTTTTCTGTCATCGTCGATTGCTGATGCTGCCCACGTGGAAAAGATTTTTTCTGTTTTGTATTTTCTGGCAGGATTTTCTCTGGTCGTGGACGAATTTATTCTTGTTATCATATCATGTTTTCAAGATTTAGGGGGAAATCAGATGGGAAAGATTCAGATCAAACGGATGAAGCGTTGGCAGCGGCGTCTGCTCACGGGATTCCTGACGGCATGCCTGCTGGGGGGCGGGCAGGTCGTGACGTATGCTGCGGCGCAGGATGCGGTGCATATCACGGTGCTCGGCACGTCGGATGTGCATGGGCATTTCATGCCGTGGGACTACGCGACGGATACGGCGGACACCAACGGCAGCCAGGCGCAGATTGCGACGCTCGTGAAGCAGATCCGCAAGGAGAACCCGAACACGATCCTCGTCGATGTCGGCGACTGCATCCAGGACAACATGGTCGAGCAGTTCAACGCGAAGCCGCGCCAGCCGATGGTGCAGGCCATGAATGCGATGGACTACGATATCTGGGAGATGGGGAACCATGAGTTCAATTTTGACCATGACGTGCTGAAGCACGTGACCGACCCGTTCCGCGGAACCTTGCTTTGCGGCAATGTGTTCTGGGCGGATGGCCGGCGTTTCATGCCGGCGGCGAAGGTGCTGAACGTAAGCGGTGTCCGCGTCGGCATCATCGGCATGGATACACCGATGATCGCGGAGTTCGAGAAGGAATCCGACCACCTGAGCGGCATGGTCGTGAAGAATCCGCGCGTCGAGACGGAGAAGGCTATCCGAGAGCTGCAGGGAAAGGCCGATGTCCTGATCGGCGTCATGCACATGGGACTCGACAATGAGAACGGGCACCCGGATACCGGTGTCACGGATATCGCGAAGGCGTGTCCCGAGCTCGATGCCATCGTCGCCGGGCACATGCACAAGAATGTCCCGTCCGCGACGGTCAACGGCGTGCTGATCTCGGAGCCGTGGCGCTATGGATACGCCCTGACGCGCATCGACCTGACGGTGAAGAAGGTGCAGGGGAACTATCGGGTGACGGATAAGAAGGCGCAGACCATCCTGCTGAAAGGGACGCCGGCGGATCCGGAGCTCGTGCGCCTGCTGCAGCCGTATCATGAGGAAGCACGCCGCATCGTCAACGCGAAGATCGGCGAGGTCCGCGGCATGAACATGGTGCCCGAGGACTCGATGCCGGGCATCAGCGAGCTGCAGATCCGTGATACGCCGCTTTCGCATCTGTTCAACGAAGTGCAGCTCTACTACAGCGGGGCGGACGTGACCTCGGTCATCTTCAGCCGGGACAACGCGCAGCAGAAAGTCGGCGAGATCCGCCGTAAGGATATCGCGTTCAACTACCAGTATACGGGCGGCGAGACGACGGTCTACGAAGTCACCGGAAAAGACCTCAAAGACTACATGGAGTGGTCGGCCACGTACTTCAACCAGCTCCAGCCGGGGGATATCGCGCCGAGCTACAACCCGGTACGCCGTGCGAGCAAGTACAGCACGAACGATATCTTCGGCGGCGTGACATACCGCATCGACCTCACGAAGCCGGTCGGCAGCCGGATCACCGATCTGCGCCTAAAGAAGACTGGCAAGCGCATCGCCGATACCGACAAGATCAAGCTCGGCATGAACGCCTACCGCATGAATCAGCTGATCGCCAAGGGCGGCGCGCTCGAGGGACGCACATTCCCGCAGCTCTGGACATCGCTCAAAGCATTCGGCGAGACCGAGGGAACCATCCGCTATATGATGGCGCGCTACATCCGCGATGTGAAGAAAGGCGTCGTCGACGTGAAGCCGGTCAACGACTGGGCTACGACCGGCTATGACCGCCATTCCGCAGACTATAGGAAAGCAGCCGAGCAGCTCAAGGCCGGGAAAATCCATCTGCACAACTCGGCCGATGGGAAATACACCAACATCGCATCCATCAACCAATGCGATCTGCAATAAAACGCATCGCGCGCAATACGATTTTCGCTGACATGGCGAGACGGATATGGTAAAATGAAAGTAGCTATCAAGAACATGTGAGGAGGTGGGGGATATGGTATATCCATTTATGACTTATATCGATGGGACAGAAATTACCTATACGGATATTTTCCATCAGCCGGGAGATTCCAGAGATTTCATCAAAGTATATTTTGAACGAGTGAATGAAGATGGGACGGATTTCGATTCGATGGACTGCATTCTGCCGGGAGGGGAAATGGAGCACATTGTCGGCTTCACGGAGATAGAGGTGCGTCATCATCATGATAAAATCGTGAAGATGACACCTATCCTGCTTGCCTGTGCAAGAGAGAAAGTTCAGAAAAGTGCCTAAATGGATGGTCTTGTTCGGCTATCAAGTCTATGTATGGAGCAATGAGGGAGTACCATTAGAGCCGGTGCATGTCCATGTGGCTAAACATATCAGCCCACATGGGCTGAAAATCTGGATTCGCAAGGATGGGACATGCGAAGTTGCAAGAGGACAGAACAAAAGGCTGATTCCGGCACCGATGCTGACGAGAATATTAGGCGCTCTGAATGTCTATAGCGATGACTTGATAGAAAAGTGGAAAGAACGCTTCCAAGAAGCATCGTTCATCGATGAACAGAAATAAAACGAATAACCCAAACGAAAGACGGGACTGCCATACGGATCAGGAAATTGATCCGTATGGCAGTCCTTTTTGCGGAAAATCGGAAGACACGCCGCAGAAAATTCGATTTCCGATGATACGGCGAAGGAAATATGGTAAGCTGGTGCCTCTGAATAAAAAAGTAAAATGTCTTGTTAGGGGGGGCAAAAGTGTTATAATGTCGATATAATCATTAAAGGTTTTATGTAGGAGGCTTTGAGTATGAGAAAGAAAATGGTGAACGTCTTGACCTGCGGTGCACTGCTTTGTGCAATGGGGACGGCAGGGGCAGCGCCAGCTACCGATTATGATGCTGGCAAAGTTACGTTGGAAGCAGGAGCAGTTCTCGCCCCAGATACAAAAATAAGCTTTGCAGGCGACAAGTATACGGGCGACGATAAGACGAGATTCTACGGTGGTGCAACAGTTGGATTGGGAAATAATATCGCGCTGTCCTATCAGTATGCAGAAACGAAAGTCAATAACATCCAACCGCTGCCGAATTCTTATGGTACGTTCAAAACGCAGGACATCAACCTGAATTACAAGATCAATGAGAATCTGTATGCCTATATGGGAGATTTACATGCAAAGGGCCATGCACATGCGGCTGCCACCACGCGTTCTGGGAGCTGGACCACCACAAGTACTGCGGACGTGCGCAGCAGCAACGACCGCTTCCAGGTAGGGGTGAGGTATGTTTCGACGCCGATAGATCATGTAGGATTCTGGGCGGGCATTGGCGGAGGAGAGCATTTATTCAGAGCCGAGCTCGGTGGATATTACAACATCACACCAAATCTGGATTTTGATCTCTCCTACCGATACATGAAATTCAATAAGGTCGGTGCATCGGATTCTGAGACAGATCTTAAGCTAAAAGGCTTGTATACGGGCGTGAGCTATCACTTCTGATGGATACGAAGCTCTGAACGATACAAGCAGGAATCATTCAATGGGATGTGGTTGCAATGACAAAGAACGCAACGCGGGCAATCGCCATTGCCCTATGTGCGGCCAGCGTACTGTCGACCGAAATGTATATTGCTGCTCCGGCTTACGCACAAGAGGCAGTGACGGATACCAGCATCGGGAAAACGCCTGAGCTGAAATCTTTGGAAGTCAGCAGGATACCGGAAGGAAATGCTTATATTCCGAAAGATACGGTTCTAGAAGTGGAACTCATGCGGGAGATTGACTCGAAGCACTGCAAGACAGGAGATCCAGTCCTGCTTCGCTTAGTGGATAATCTGATTGTTAATAATGTAATTGTCGCTCCGGCGGGAACGGAGGTCGATGGAGTGATAACCAAGGCCCGCAAGCCTGGAGGGCTTGGCCGCTCCGGAAAACTAGAATTCCAGGTAAACTCGTTCAAGACGATAAATAATATTGAAGTTCCGCTTGCCTATGCACAGAAGGCGAAAGGCGGTACGGACGGAGGCGCAGGTGTCGTGTTCGCCGCCGTCAGCGTTGTTGGCGGACTGTTCATGAAAGGCAAAAATGTCGCCATTCAGTCGGGAACGAAATTTGATTGCCGCGTAACAACGGATACGGATCTCAAAGTGAAACTGACGAATCTAAAAGAAGCCATGAACCCAGATGCGCCGCATGGTGTCGCGGTGACAATCCAGTAATCAGAAAAGCAAATACCATAATTCGCGCAAAAAAGGCGGGAACGCATGGGGCGTTTCTGTCTTTTTTTGTTGCTTCAACATTGTGCCACTGTGTGGGAAGAATATTTTTCGCGAGAGAAGGGATTCATGCGGACAAAACAGATGGAAATATGGTAAAATAGGAGTATGAAAAGATGGGAAGGAGGTCGACGAAACGAAAATGGAAAAGACGGAGCTGCTTCTTTTGCCTAGGCATATGCGAGAGTATCTTTCTGTTCACGGATTGACGGATGCTGAGTGGAGGGAAGCGTATGCCTTGATGGTTTATCCTCTTTTTCGGAAGGGAGAGCAGACAAAAGAGCAACTGGCGGAAATGCTGGATTGTACGGTAGAAAGTCTTGAGGATATCTATCGGGAAAACGGGCTTTCGCTGTTTCCGAAAACAGTGCTCACTATTGATGAGATCAAGCAGCGGGTTATCCCCATCCTGAAGAGAGAATCGGTCACTTCTGCATGGCTTTTCGGCTCGTATGCACGTGGGGAAGCGACTCCCAACAGCGATATCGATCTCCGCGTTGATTGCCGGCAAAGCAACTCTCTTCGCGGACTGATTCAGATTGCTGGTTTCCGGGAGGAGCTGGCTGAACGGCTGGGAAAAGACGTAGACCTCATTACCAAAATACCGATGAGTGAATTTTCGAGATCCTTCCGTGAAAATCTGAAAAAGGAGGAGATCCTCATCTATGACCATGCCGGATAAGGACTTGCAGGTCATCCAGCATATCTTACGCTATTGTCATACCATTTCAGTAGATATCCCTCCACTCACAGATTATTGTATGAGAATATTGCAGGCTGCAGATGTGGATTGCCCTGCACCAGAGCCAATCCAGAAGAATCATAATAGGCCGGAAGTATGAGATGACAATCGGTTGGAACAATGAATCTGATCTGCGCTCTGGTGGATGCCAGGATCTTCCCGTTTTTTCTTTTTGGGCATATCGAAGCATACGAAAAGGGGCTGCTGCACGAAAATCCGTGCGGCAGCCCCTTGTGGACTCTCTATCAGCCTGCTGGCGATCCGGCAGTCCGATCCCCTGCCATTGTCTGCAGGATTTGATAAGGAACACGGCTGCGCCAATAAAGCATTCCTGCAGCCATGCTCGTCTTTGAAACTTGAGCGTTGTGCGTTAATAGAAGAAATATTCTAAAAAAGCAAGATCTAATGAGAGAAATAAAAGACGCTAGGTTCTGAAACGGAAGGAATCTGCTTCACATGGGGAAGCTTTCTTTTTTGTGAAAAATCCTTGCCAGTACTTACCACCGGATCTATCAACTGGAAAACGCACCGTGATAAATTCGATTTCCGCTGATTCTGCATAGGAAATGCGATAAGCTAGGAGTTGCGGATAAAGAAATCAAAGGTTTCAAGTTAAGAGAATTGTACGTTCTAAGCAGATTTTATGCTCTTGATAGAGAATATATCGCTTTGGCTGGTCGTCTTTGTCCGTTAGTGGAATAAAAGACAAAGGTGTGTACAGATTAGCTCTTGAATTTTCTTCTGCAAGAAAAAGGTAGAGATAGATATGTTCTGTCTGCTTTTTGCAAAACAAAGGGGGGGCTCGTTTGAGCCCCCAGAGCAGCGGCGAATATCCCTACCTTCGCCGACGGTCAACGCCGCTGTATCTTTATTGTCCCCAACGGCAGGGATGGCTGCAGCTGCTCGTAGCAACCATCTATTTTCTTGATTTCAGTATATCACGGAATTTTCGAGAAGACAAGTTCTTAGCTGCAGGTAAACGCCTATTTTGTTGATGAGGCAGAAGATTTCCCCTTTTTCTGTGCTTTTTTCGGCGGGGGAGGGTGCACAGGTCGGCGGGATTGTGGTATACTACTAACTAGCTATGTACAGATTTTTGGTACAATGAACCTGAGGCAGGCGGGCGTGGCTCCCTTTCTCAGCTGGAGGTAGATTTTTTTGAAGTATATGAGTGGCAATGAACTTCGCGAAGCTTATCTGAAGTTCTTTTCCGAAAAGAAAGGGCATCTGCGTCTGCCGTCGTTCTCGCTGATTCCGAAGGATGATCCGACGCTGCTTCTGATCGGTGCGGGCATGGCGCCGCTGAAGCCGTTCTTCACGGGCAAGATGAAGCCGCCTCGCACGCGCGTGACGACGAGCCAGCGCTGCGTGCGCACGGGCGATATCGAGAACGTCGGCCGCACGGCGCGCCATCAGACGTATTTCGAGATGCTCGGCAACTTCTCGTTCGGTGATTATTTCAAGGGCGAGGCAATCCCGTGGGCGTGGGAATTCCTGACCGAGGTCATCGAGCTGCCGAAGGACAAGCTCTGGGTCACGGTCTATCCGGATGACGATGAGGCCATCCAGATCTGGAAGTCCCAGCCGGGCTTCCCGCAGGATCACATCGTCAAGATGGACGACAACTTCTGGGAGATTGGCCCTGGCCCGTGCGGCCCGGACTCGGAAATCTACATCGACCTCGGCGAGGAGCGCGGCTGCGGCAAACCGACCTGCGCGGTCGGCTGCGACTGCGACCGCTACCTCGAGATCTGGAACCTCGTGTTCACGCAGTACGACCGCCAGGAGGACGGCTCGTACAAAGACCTCGCGCATAAGAACATCGATACGGGCTGCGGCCTCGAGCGCCTCGCGTCGGTCGTACAGGGCAAGAAGACGAATTTCGAGACGGATCTCCTGTACCCGATCATCGAGTACGCGTCGAAGGTCTCGGGCGTCAAGTACGGCGAGGACGAGAAGAAGGACGTCTCGCTGAAGGTCATCGCGGATCACGCGCGCTCCATGGCCATCATGATCATGGACGGCATCCTGCCGTCGAATGAGGGCCGCGGCTACGTGCTGCGCCGCATCCTGCGCCGCGCCATCCGTCACGGCCGCATGCTCGGCATCCAGGGCAAGTTCCTCGAGGGCGCGGTCGACGCGGTCGTCGATATCTACCGCGACGCGAGCGACTTCCAGGAGCTCGTGAACAAGCAGGACTACATCAAGAAAGTCATCAGCATCGAGGAAGACCGCTTCGCGGCAACGCTGAATCAGGGCATGGAGCTGCTGAACGGCGAGATCGACGCGCTGAAGAAGGCCGGCAAGCAGGCGCTCGATGGCAAGGTCGGCTTCCGCCTCTACGATACGTTCGGCTTCCCGTGGGAGCTCACCGAGGAAATCCTGCATGAGCAGGGTCTCGACCTCGACAAGGAAGGCTTCGAGAAGGCCATGGAGGAGCAGCGCGAGCGCGCGCGCAATGCCCGTGCGGCGAACACGCGCGTCGCGGTGCCGGATCTCTCGGGCATCGACGTGTCGAAGCTCAAGGTCGACGCATCGGCCGAAGCGGGTAAGGTCGTCGCCATCTGGAAGGATGGCAAGCTCGTCGACGAGCTGCATGACGGCGACGAGGCCGGCATCATCCTCGACGTGACCCCGTTCTATGCCGAGGGCGGCGGACAGGTCGGCGACGAGGGCGAGCTCGACAGCGAGTTCGGCCACATCCAGGTCTCGAACGCGAAGAAGCTGCCGGACGGCACGGTCTACCATATCGGCTATGTGGCCGAGGGCCAGCTGAAGGTCGGCGACCGCGTCGAGATCCACGTCGACCCGGTCAAGCATCTCGCGTCCGCGCGCAACCATACGGCGACGCATCTGCTGCAGGCCGCGCTGAAGCGCGTGGTCGGCGACCAGGTCAACCAGGCCGGCTCGCTCGTGACGCCGGAGCGCCTGCGCTTTGACTTCACGAACTTCGAGCCGGTCACGGAGCAGCAGCTCGCGGACGTCGAGGAGCTCGTGAACACGGAGATCCTGAAGGGCACGGACGTCGAGATCAGCCACATGAGCCTCGACGAGGCGAAGAAGGCCGGCGCGATGGCGCTGTTCTCGGAGAAATACGGCGACGTCGTGCGTGTCGTGAAGGTGCCGGGCTTCTCGATGGAGCTCTGCGCGGGCTCGCATGTCAAGAACGTCGGCCAGATCGGCATGTTCAAGATCGTCGGCGAGTCGGGCGTCGCATCCGGCGTGCGCCGCATCGAGGCCATCACGGGGCAGGCGGCCCTCGACTACGCCAAGGAGAAGATGGCGGAGGTCAAGGCTGCCGCAGCCGCGCTGAAGGTCGAGGAGAAAGAGGTTCCGGCGGCCGTGGGCAAACTGCTCGCCGCGAACAAGGATATGGAAAAGCAGCTCGCGGATATCGCCGCGATGCGCGAGGAGGCCGAGGCGTCGCAGTTCGCGGGCAACGTGAAGGAAGTCGCCGGCACGCAGGTCGTCACCGGCGTCGCGAAGGTCAGCGATATGGACGCGCTGCGCAATGAGGCCGACCAGATCCTCAGCAAGATCGGCGACGGCGTCGTCGTGCTCGGCTGCGTGAATGATGGCAAAGTCAGCCTCGTCGCGAAGGTCTCGAAGGATACGGCGGCGAAGGGCGCGCATGCCGGCAAGATCGTCAAGGCGGCGGCAGCCGTTGTCGGCGGTGGCGGCGGCGGACGTCCGGAGATGGCACAAGCCGGCGGCAAGAAGCCGGAGGCTCTGCCGGACGCGCTGAAGAAGGCCGTCGAGACCATCGAGAGCCAGCTTGGCGCATAATGTGTTTTCCCTTGGCGGGGAGGCGGTTTCCGAAGGGAGAGCGGGGGAGCCCGCGAGCCCTTCTGCCTCCGGTCAGGGGAATTCTTCTTTTGGGAGGTCATATCTTTGCAGGAACAGGCAGAGAAAGAAAAAGGCAGCGAGGCCGTAGCGGAAGATGCCGTAAAGAAAGCCGCAGATCCCGCGGAAGATTCCGCGAAGGCGCCGGAACAGGAGAAAGCCTCGAAGGCGGCGGAAAAAGGAAAAGCCGCGAAGGCGCCGAAACACGGTGGCGAAGTCGATGTCACGAAGCGCGCGAAATACTTCCTGCGCTACGGGCTCATCGGCCTCATCGTGCTCGCATTGCTCTGTGCGGCCGGCATCTACTTCTACCAGCACCGGCATCAGAGCTTCACGGTCTACGACGCGCAGGTCACGAGCTCGATGGTCGCGGCGAAGGCGAAGGCGGACGGCACGGTCGTCGAGATGGTCGTGCAGGACGGTGACACGGTGGACGCGGGGGATATCATCGCGCATATCCAGCCGAATGTCACGGATGAGCAGATCGACCAGCTCAAGCAGAACGTCGAGCTCTCGAAGCGGAACCTCGAGCAGGTCAAGCAGGGGCAGATGACGAGCGTGCCTCAGAGCGCGCCGGCCCCGGTGGCCGCGCCGTCCGCACCGGTGAGCAGCGGGAACTCCGCGGCTGTCGCATCGGCCGCGAGCCGCATGCACCGCATGCAGGAGCTCTACGAGATGGGCGCGGTCAGCGCGAAGGAGCGCGACGCAGCTGTCGCGAACTATCAGGAGGCTGCAGCCGCCGCGTCGACGCCGGCCCCGGCTCCGGCGGCACCATCCGTTCCGAGCACCGCCTCGCAGCCGGTCCTGCAGCCGGCGAATCCTGAGGCCGTGAAGCAGGCAGAGCTCGCGGTCAAGCAGGCGGAGGCCGCGCTCGCGAATGCACAGGCCGACGCACAGGCGACGGATATCGTCGCGCCGGCGTCCGGCACGGTCTACTACACCGATGTGCAGGAGGGCAGCGAGGTCAAGGCCGGCGACACGATCGTGAATGTCGGTGATGCGGATAACCTTTGGGTCGAGGCGAAGATCCGCCCGGAGGACAAGGACAAGGTCCGCCTCGGGCAGTTCGCCTCCTATACGATCGAGGGCCGCGAGTTGCAGGGTTCCGTGCAGGATATCAAGGATCCGGCCGACGATGCGGATTCCGCGGATCTGTCCAGTGCAAACGGAGGCGGCAGCGATTCGTTCACCGCCTCGCTCGAAAAGAAGGACAATGCGGGCGGCGATTCCGGCAGTGCGGACACGGCCAGCAGCTCGGGCGATTCCAGTGCTTCGGACAGCTCGGATGGCTCCGGCAGCTCCGGGAGTTCCGACAGCAGCGTGCACGATGACCGCATCACCGTGCGCATCTCCGTGCCGGCGAATCCGCCGTTCCAGCTGATCCCGGGCACCGACGCCGTCGTGAAATTCGCATTGAACAATTGAACAGGCTGAAAAAGAAAGGCAAAAACTGCCTTTCTTTTTTTTGCCTTTTATGCTATAATACTTTTACAAAATAAAGGAATAAAGACGCAAAGAACGGAGGAGTGAACGGATGGTCAACGAGAAACTGCGGGATCCGCTGAACGACCAGCTCTGCGACGCGATGCTGACGCTCCAGACCCGCGAGGAATGCTACGCTTTCTTCGAGGATATCTGTACGATCAGTGAGCTCAAGGCGATGAGCCAGCGGCTCGAGGTCGCGCGGATGCTGCGCGCGAAGCATACCTATGATGATATCGTCGCGAAGACCGGCGCGAGCACGGCGACGATCAGCCGCGTCAAACGCTGCCTGAACTACGGGGCAGACGGCTACACGACGGTGCTCGCGCGCCTCGACGCGTCGGGCGAGCCGATCGTGACGAAGAAAGCATAAAGACAAGAAAGGGAGACTGACGATGGAGAATGAGAACCTGGTACTGGAGATTCCCTACGGCACGCGCGATTTCCTGCCGCAGGAAGCGGCGGAGAAGCGGAGCCTGGAGACGAAGCTCGCGAGCCTGTTCGAGGGCTGGGGCTACGATGAGATCGTGACGCCGACGATGGAGTACCTCGACAACCTGACGCTCAGCGGCAGCTCGGTGCTCGAACCGCACATGTTCAAGCTGTTCGACCGGACGAACCGGACGCTCGCGCTGCGCCACGAGATGACGACGCCGCTCGCGCGCGTCGCGTCGAGCCGCCTGAAGGACGAGCCGCTGCCGCTGAAGCTCTTCGCCGTCGGCCCCGTCTTCCGCTACGAGCAGAGCCAGACCGGCCGCCAGTGCGAGTTCTATCAGGCGGGCGTCGAGCTCATGGGCTCCCCGTCGCCGGCGGCGGACGCCGAGGTGATCGCGCTCTGCGTCGAGACCCTGCGCGCGGCGGGGCTGCAGGACTTCCGCCTGTATCTCGGGCAGGTCGAGTTCATCAACGGCATCATGGAGCAGTATCCGCTGACGGAGGAGCAGCAGGCCGAGCTCCGCTCGTACCTCGAGAAGCGCAACCTCGTCGCGCTCGAGCAGGCCGTCGACAAGATGCAGATCCCGGCGCCGGCGAAGCAGACGCTGAAGAAGCTGCCGCTGCTGTCGGGCGGCGAGGAGATGCTCGAGCAGGCCTACGGCATGGCGCTCAGCGAGAAGAGCCGCCGCGCGCTCGACAACCTCAGCGCGATCTACCGGCTGCTGAAAGCCTACGGCGTCGCGGACGCCGTGCAGTTCGACCTCGGCATCATCCGGGATTTCGGCTACTACACGGGCATGGTCTTCGAGGGATACGCGCCGGGACTCGGCTTCTCGCTCTGCGGCGGCGGCCGCTACGACCACCTGCTCTCCTCGTTCGGCAATCCGTGCCCGGCGACCGGCTTCGCGGTCGGTATCGAGCGCCTGCTGCTCGCACGCGAGGCGCAGGGCGGCGAGGCAAAGGCCGACGAGCAGGGCGTCTACGTCGGCTACGCGGCCGGGAAGGACGCGCAGGCCATCGAGAAGGCGCAGGCCTTGCGCGGTGAAGGCAGGCAGGTCGAGCTCGCGCTGCGCCCTCAGTCCGAGGCCGAGGCCAAGCGCAGCGCGGATGCGCGGCAGGCGGCCGCGGTCTACGTCGCATGACGACTTCGTGGCAGCGCGTGCGGCAGTTCGTCAATGCCGTGACGGCAAGGCTCTCGGCAGAGGAGCGCGCGTGGATCGACGGGGCGCTGCCCGCTGCGGCGCGGCCGCTGTTCTACGCGATGCACCCGGCAGATCAGGTGCACGCGCTGCGCGTCGCGCAGACCGCCCTGCAGCTTGCCGCGGGCGCGCGGGTCGACCGCCCGTTCCTCGTCCGCTGCTGCCTCCTGCACGACGTCGGGCGGGTGCGGGGCGATCTCGATATCTTCGGCAAGGTCTGGGCCGTGCTCGCGCATCATTTCGCGCCGGATTGGTCCATGCGCATGGGAAAGTCGGGCCGCATCCATTTCCTGCAGGTCTACTACGGGCACCCGCGGATCGGCGCCGAGAAGCTCCGCCGCGCCGGGCTGGCGCGCGAGGCGGCCGTCATCGAGCGGCACCATGAGCCGCCAACGCCCGCCGATTCCCCCGTGCTGCGCCTGCTCAAGGCGGCGGACGGCAGGAATTGAGATTTTCTGCTGCCGGTGAGCAGCCGGAAGAGCAGAAATCGATATTTTGTGCTATAATAGATATACGTCCGCAAAACATGGACAGAATCTGTAAAGAAAAAATTTTGGATTGTACACTTGACGGATTCCTTGTAACATGTTAGTATAGTTACAAGTTAATACTTTAGCGAGATAAAGAACACGGCGCCAAGGCGCATCCCGGGGAATGAGAACTACGGGAGACGATGCGGGCCGTCAGGAGGCGGGACACGGCGTTCCGCTATCCAGCACTAGCAGTTTAGGAGGGTTTGGATGAACCAGCCGGATAAAGATTATTTGACCGTCGCCTTGCCGAAGGGCAAGCTGTTCGGGCTTTCGGCAGATCTCTTCGCGAAGATCGGCTATACGGCAGACGGCCTTTCGGACAAGTCGCGCAAGCTCATCATCACGAACGAGGAGAAGAAGATCCGCTTCATCGTCTCGAAGACCGCGGACGTGCCGACCTACGTCGAGTACGGCGCGGCGGATATCGGCGTCATCGGCAAGGATGTGCTGCTCGAGTCAGGCAAGGACGTCTACGAGCTCCTCGACCTCGGCTTCGGCAAATGCCATCTGATGATGGCGGTGCCGAAGGACCGCAAGCGCGCGAAGCTCACGGACTACGCGAACACGCGCGTCGCGACGAAATTCCCCCATATCGCCGAGCGGTTTTTCAGCCAGTACGGCATGCAGATGGAGTACATCAAACTGAACGGCTCCATCGAGCTCGGGCCGATCGTCGGGCTCTCGGAGAGCATCGTCGATATCGTCGAGACGGGCACGACGCTCCGCGAGAACAACCTCGAGGAGATCGCGTTCATCATGAATGCGACGGCGCGGCTCATCGCGAACCGCGTGAGCTTCAAGCTGAAATTCGACCGGATTTCGGCGATGGTGCAGGATCTCAAAAAGGTCATGGGGCAGAATTGATACAGGAAAAGAAAGCGGGATAAACATGAGAATCGTCAATGCAGAGGAAATCGGAGAGCGCGAGGTCGAGCGGCTGCTGACCAAGAAGGCCTTTGATGAGGTGGAGCTGAACCCGAAGATCCGCGAGGCAAACAAGAAGACCTTTGGCCGCGACATGACGGCCGCGGAGCTCGTCCGCCAGATCGTCGGCGACGTGCGGCGGGACGGCGACAAAGCGGTCATGCACTACACGAAGCTCATCGACCGGGTTGACATGCAGCCGGAGGATTTCCTCGTGTCGGAGGCGGAGTTCGAGGATGCGGAGCGCCAGGCGGATCCGGAGGTCGTCGCGTCGCTGCGGCGCGCGGCGGAGAACGTGCGCCGCTACCACGAGGAGCAGAAACCGAATTCGTGGATGACCTACCGCGATGCCGGTTCGATCCTCGGCCAGTCCATCGTCCCGCTCGACCGCGTCGGCATCTATGTGCCGGGCGGCACGGCGGCCTATCCCTCCTCGGTCATCATGAACGCGATGCCGGCTGTTGTCGCGGGCGTCCATGAGATCATCATGATGGTGCCGCCGAAGCATGGCAAGATCAATCCGTACGTGCTCGTTGCGGCGCGCGCGGCCGGCGTCAAGAAGATCTACAAGATCGGCGGCGCGCAGGCCATCGCCGCGATGGCGTTCGGCACGGAGACCATCCCGCGCGTCGACAAGATCACGGGCCCGGGCAACATCTTCGTGACGCTCGCGAAGAAAGAGGTCTACGGCCACGTCGACATCGACATGCTCGCGGGCCCGTCGGAGATCCTGATCGTCGCGGATGAGACGGCGGATCCGGTATACACGGCAGCCGACATGCTGAGCCAGGCGGAGCACGACATGCTCGCGAGCTCCATCGTCATCACGACGAGCGCGGAGCTCGCCGCGAAGGTCAAGGCGGAGGCGGAAAAGCAGCTCGCGCAGCTCCCGCGCAAGGAGATCGCCGGCGCGTCGCTCGACCGCAACGGCATGATCGTCATCGCAAAAGACCTGATGCAGGCGATGCGCTTCGCGAACACCTCGGCGCCGGAGCACATGGAGCTCCTGACGAAGAACCCGTGGCAGCTGCTGCCGTACGTGCGCCACGCGGGCGCGGTGTTCCTCGGAGCGTATTCGCCGGAGCCGCTCGGCGACTATTTCGCCGGCCCGGATCACGTGCTGCCGACGGGCGGCACGGCGCGCTGCTACTCGGTGCTGAACGTCGAGACCTTCATGAAGCGCACGAGCGTGATCTCGTACACGCAGCCGGCGCTCGACGCGGCGAGCGAGGATATCGTCCGCCTCGCGGAGACCGAGGGCCTGCAGGCGCACGCGAACGCCATCCGTATCCGCCAGACGAGAAAGTGAGGACAATATGAGCTTGAAATACCGTACCGGATTAAGCGATATCCCTTCCTATGACGCGAAGCCGGAGCGCATCTGGGGCATCCAGATCAACGCGAACGAGTGCAATATGCCGATGCCGCCGCTCGTCGAGGAGCGCGTGCTGACGCGGCTCTCGCGCGTCGCGTTCAACCGCTATCCGAACGAGCAGTACGCCGATCTCGCCGACCAGATCGCGAAGAATTTCGGCGTGGCGCCCGAGCAGGTGCTGCTTGGCAGCGGCTCGAGCGAGATCATCGAGAAGCTGTTCTACTGCTTCGGCGGCTCGCCCGCGCAGAAGATCGTGTTCCCGGATCCGTCGTTCTCGATGTACCATATCTACGCGAAGGCCGCGCAGGCCACGGAGGTCGTCGTGCCGCTCGAGGCGGACATGACGCTCGATATCGACAAGTTCGTGTCAGCGGTCGTCGACAATCAGGCGAGCCTCGCGGTCATCTGCAACCCGAACAACCCGACGGGCACGGTGCTCTCGGTTTCGGATATCCAGTATATCGCGGACAACATCCCGAAGGACACGGCGTTCCTCGTCGATGAGGCCTATGTCGAGTTCTATGGCAAGTCGGCGGTCGGCCTGCTGAAGGACTACCCGAACCTGATCATCGCGCGGACGTTCTCGAAGGCGTACGGCCTCGCCGCGACGCGCGTCGGCTACATGCTCGCGAGCCGCGAGATCACGGATATGATCGGCAAGGCCTACATGCCGTATCACATGAACACGCTCTCGCTCGTCACGGCGGATATCTGCTATCAGATGCGGCAGGAATTCGTGCCGCATATCCAGATCATGATCTCCGAGCGCAAGCGCATGGCGGAGCAGGTCAAGCAGCTCAAAGGCTTTGCGGTGTATCCGTCCGAGACGAATTTCCTGCTCGTGCACAACAACGACATCGACGGGCTCATCGAGCGCCTCGAGGCAAACGATATCGGCGTCCGGAAGTTCGGCAAGGATTCGCGCCTCAAGGACTGCGTGCGCATCTCGATGGGCACGCGCGAGGAGAATGACACGTGGTATGCGGTTTGCAAGGCGTTTTCCGAGGGGAGGGCGTAATATGGGCAAGCGGACGGCGGAAGTCACGCGCGAGACCGCGGAGACGCAGGTCTCGGTCAAGCTCAATCTCGATGGCAGCGGCAAGGCCGAGATCCAGACGGGCATCGGCTTTTTCGACCACATGCTGAACCTGCTCGCGGCACACGGGCAGTTCGACCTGCAGGTGGTATGCAACGGCGACCTCGACGTCGACGGGCACCACAGCGTCGAGGATATCGGCATCACGCTCGGCAAGGCCTTTGCCGAGGCGCTCGGCGCGAAGGAGGGCATCAACCGGTATGGCACGTTCTTCTTGCCGATGGATGAGTCGCTCGAGCTCGTCTCGCTCGATTTCTCCGGGCGGCCGGTGCTCGTCTACGACGGCGGTGAGATGGCGCCGATGGTCGGCGCGTTCGACACGGAACTCTGCGAGGAGTTCTTCCGCGCGTTCGCCGTGCACGCCGGGCTGACCCTGCACGTCAAGGTCCTCTACGGCAAGAACACCCATCACAAGATCGAGGGCATGTTCAAGGGGCTCGGCCACGCGCTGCGCATCGCCGTTTCGAGCGACCCGCGCGTCCGCGGCATTCCATCGACCAAGGGGGTGCTCTGAATGATTGCGATTATCGACTATGACGCCGGGAACCTGTTCAGCGCGCAGAAAGCGTTCGAGGCGCTCGGCGCAGAGGTGAAGGTCACGCGCGACCCAGCGGATCTGCGCGCGGCGGAAAAGCTCGTCCTGCCGGGCGTCGGCGCGTTCGGGGACTGCATGGAGCATCTGCGCGCGACCGGCCTGATCCCCGTGATCAAGGACGAGGTCGCGGCGGGGAAGCCCCTGCTCGGCATCTGCGTCGGTCTGCAGATCCTGTTTGAGAGCAGCGAGGAGTCGCCGGGTGCCGCTGGCATCGGCCTGCTGAAAGGCCAGGTAAAGAAAATCGACGCGGGCGGCCTGAAGGTCCCGCACATGGGCTGGAATTCGCTGACGTTCCGCGGGGCGAAAGCGGACAGCATCGACCTCTATGCAGGGCTGCCGGAGCATCCGTACGTCTATTTCGTGCACAGCTTCGCGGCCGTGCCGGAGAATCCGGGAATCGTGACCGCCGTGACCGACTACGGCGGCGAGATCACGGCGGCGGTCGCGTGCGGCAACATCCTCGCGACGCAGTTCCATCCGGAGAAATCCGGCGACGTCGGGCTGAAGATACTTCGTAATTTCTTGGAGGGATGAGCATGGTCATTTATCCGGCAATCGACATCCGCGGCGGCAAATGCGTCCGCCTGCTCAAGGGCGACTTCGCGCAGGAGACCGTGTTCTCGGAGAATCCGGCGGACATGGCGAAGAAATGGCAGGCGCAGGGCGGGCAGTTCCTGCACCTCGTCGACCTCGACGGCGCGCGCGCCGGCCATAGCGAGAACCTCGAGACCGTGCGCGCCATCCTCGCGGCGGTCGATATCCCGGTCGAGCTCGGCGGCGGCATCCGCACGATGGAGAACATCGACGCGGTGCTCGCGATGGGCGTGCGCCGCGTGATCCTCGGCTCCGTGGCCGTACGCGACCCGGAGCTCGTGCGGCAGGCCTGCGCGAAATACGGCGACCGCATCGTCGTCGGCATCGACGCGAAGGACGGCATCGTCGCGGTCGACGGCTGGGGCGTATCGGGCCATGTGCAGGTCATCCCGCTCGCGAAGAAGATGAAAGAGGCGGGCGTCGGCACGATCATCTACACGGATATCAGCCGCGACGGCACGCTCGCCGGCGTCAACGTCGAGGCGACGGCGGAGCTCGCGCGCGAGAGCGGCGTGGCGATCGTCGCGTCAGGCGGCGTGAAGTCCATCGACGATATCCGCGCGCTCAAGGCGCATGAGGCGGACGGCATCGAGGGCGTCATCGTCGGCAAATCCATCTACATGGGCACGCTGGACCTCTCTGAGGCACTTGCGGCAGCCGCTGGGGAGGCGTAAAATAGATGTTAGCGAAACGGATTATTCCATGCCTGGACGTCAAGGACGGGCGCGTCGTCAAGGGGACGAACTTCGTCGGCCTGCGCGACGCGGGCGACCCAGTGGAGCTCGCGCACCGCTACGATGAGGAACGCGCCGATGAGCTCGTCTTCCTCGACATCACGGCATCGAGCGACCGCCGCAAGACGATGGCGGATCTCGCGAAGAAATGCGCGGCGCAGGTATTCATCCCGTTCACGATCGGCGGCGGCATCCGCACGACCGAGGATATCCAGGCCATGCTGAAGTCCGGCGCGGACAAGGTATCGCTGAACACGGCGGCGGTCAAGAACCCGCAGCTGATTGCAGAGGGCGCCGAGAAGTTCGGCCGTCAGTGCATCGTGCTCGCGGTCGATGCGCGCCGGAATGGCGAGCACAGCTGGGAGATCACGGTGAACGGCGGCCGCACGCCGACGGGCCTCGACTGCCTCGAATGGGTCAGAAAGGCCGTGTCCCTCGGCGCCGGCGAGATCCTGCTGACGAGCATGGACGCGGACGGCACGAAGGATGGCTACGACATCGAGCTGACGCGCGCGGTATCGGACGCCGTCAACGTGCCGGTCATCGCGTCGGGCGGTGCCGGGAGGCTCGAGCATTTCTACGACGTGCTCGTGGATGGGCACGCGGACGCCGTGCTCGCGGCGTCGGTGTTCCACTACGGCACCTATACCATCCGCCAGGTCAAGGAATATCTGCAATCGCGCGGAGTGGAGGTAAGGTTTTGATGGACAAAGATTTTGATATTTCTATGGTGAAATTCGACGAGAAGGGCCTCGTGCCGGCCATCGTGCAGGAGGAGAATGGGCAGGTCCTGATGCTCGCCTATATGAACGAGGAGTCGCTGAAAAAGACGCTCGAGAGCGGCTTCACGTGGTTCTTCAGCCGCAGCCGCCAACAGCTCTGGCGCAAGGGCGAGACGTCCGGCAATACGCAGCGGGTCAAGGAGATTGCCTACGACTGCGACGGCGACACCCTGCTCGTCACGGTGCATCAGACGGGCGTCGCGTGCCACACGGGCACGTATACCTGCTTCAGCGGGCGCAAGCTCATGCAGGCCGAGGAGAAGGGCATCGCGGTCGTGCCGAAGGGGCCGGAGAAGTCGCTTGAGCCAATCCTGAACGAGCTCTACAACGTGATCCAGGAACGCCGCCTGCACCCGGTCGAGGGCTCCTATACGAACTATCTGTTCGACAAGGGCCAGGACAAGATCTTGAAGAAGGTCGGCGAGGAGGCCGTCGAGACCATCATCGCGTCGAAGAACGGCAGCAAGAAGGAGATCCTCTACGAGATGGCGGATCTCTGGTATCACTGCCTCGTATTGCTCGCGTACCACCGCATCACGCCGGACGAGCTCTTCGAGGAGCTGTACGGTCGCCGCAAGGGCAAGGAATACCATAAGTTCACGGGCAAGACCGGCATCCGTCCGGATCTCTGAGCCGCCGGAACCTCTGAGAGAAAAGCATGAAAGACGAAACCATCGAAAAGGTAAAGGCCGAGACCGCGGACTGGGGCTATCTCGCGGAGCTGCCGGACGAGGCAGACGGGTTCACGCTCGACCGCGAGGTGCATATCCACGGGGACTGCTACGACCTCTTTACCTATGAAAACGCGGCCGCGCATAAGTCGACGACCGCGTATTTCCATGAGGAGACGCACGAGTACAAGCTGCGCGTCGCCTACGGGCTCATCTCGTTCTGCCGCATCGAGTATATCACGCACGATTTCGCGGAGTTCGAGGCGCTCCTGCGCAAGAATTTCGCCGACATGCTGCACGATATGGCCGTGTTCAATCCGGATACGCTCGGCAGCATCGTCCGGGACAAGGGCATCCTGACCTGGGAATTCGGGCAGAAGCTGCCTGCGGAGCTCGAGGGCTTCACGCGCTATGTGAGTCCGGCGGAGCCCGAGAAGATCACGAACGGCTCGTACGTCGTCCTCGACTACGTCGATTTCGACCTCGAGAGCTCCGTGACGTTCTACTACAACATCTACCGCGACGAGTTCTACGGCGAGGCACGCATCTGGAACATCCCGGACGTCAACTATACGTTCGACTCGCGCACCCTGCCCGAGTTCGAGGAGAAGCTGCAGACCTTCCTCGTGCCGCGGCTCAAGGAGATCCGCGGCCGCGCCATCGCGGACAAAGACAAAGTCCACTATCGCTACGAATGAGCGGAAAAAAGAAAAGCCTTCCCCATAGGGGAAGGGGGACCGCGTAAGCGGTGGATGAGGTGTGGCCGGAAGGCTGAGGCACATTGAGATGTTCTTCCAACCTATCGTCAACACCTCATCCGTCTGCCCTTTGGGCAGCCACCTTCCCCTGAGGGGAAGGCTATACCTATTTGTGCGGAAACTTAATTGTCCTCGTGCCCGAAACCGCGCCAGCGGCTGGTCTTGGCAATCTGCCGGATATGCTGGCGGTCGCGGTAGATGTCCTCGATGACGAGCTTGCAGATCACGATGATCGGCACCGCGAGGAACATGCCGGCCGGGCCGAGCAGCTCGCCGCCGAGGATGATGCCGAGGATGATGCCGACGGGGTGGAGGTTCAAGCTGCGCCCGATGATGGTCGGGTAGACGATGTTGTGGTTGACCTGCGTCAGCACGACGTAGAACAGGACGGTCTGCAGGGCAATATTGACCGAGGTCGTCGCGGTCAGCAGCACGCCGAACGCCGAGGCGATGGTCGGCCCGAGCACGGGCACGAACTCCGCGACGCCCGAGACGACGGCGAAGACCGAGGCGTACGGCAGGCCGCGCAGCGTATAGTACAGGAATACGACGGTGCCCGTGATGCAGCAGATCGAGAGCTGCCCGACGATGTAGCTGCGCAGCGCCGAAAGGATGCGGTCAAACAGCGCGTTGACGCGCGAGTAGTCGCTGGTCGGGAACAGGTTCGCGACCCACGACTTGATCTCTTCGCCGTCCTTCAGCAGGTAGAACGTCACGAAGAAGATGATGATCATGTCGATGAACTTGCTGAAGATCGAGACGAGGATCGACAGCGAGGAGCGCAGCGCGTCGACGGAGAGCTGGCGGAGCTCCTCCCAGAGGCTGTCCATCTCCGCCGAGAAGAACGTCGAGTGCTCGAACAGCGGGATATGCTGCACTTCCTGCGAGATTGCCGGGAAATTCGTGATGAATGAGCTGAACGTCGGGATGAAGGTGCTCGTGACGAGCGTCATGAGCAGGCCGCCGAGCAGCACGAAGCCGACGAGCACGGTGCCCGCGGCGATGCCGCGCCCCGTGTGCGGGCTCATGGCGTCGACCGCCGGGAACAGCAGGAGCTGCAGCAGCATCGAGATGAAAATGATGAACGCGAGCTGCGGCATCGACCAGAACGTCGACAGGACGAGCGTAAAGGCGATGGCGAGCAGGATCGACGTCCGGTAAGGTTTCAGGCGCAAAACGTCCTTCCTTTCTTGATTGTCCGGTAGTGTTCACGATTTCCGCCATGAACGCTGACGGTTTCTGCTTTTGCAAAGTGTGTTATTTGATCTGGTTCAGGCGGTTGGCGAGCGTTTCCGCCGATTCATCGTTTGCCGTGCACGTCAGGATCGGCTGGTCGCCGAGCATGACTGTGGAGCCGGACACCGTGGCGTCCGATTTATTCTGGCCGTTCTTGTAGGCCGCGGCGAGGTTGCCCTGCACGAAATACGAGCGCTCCTTCGCGGACATGCTGCTCGTGGCGGCCGGTTTGCAGAAGGTCTTGCCATTCACCGTGACGGTGCCGTCCTTTGCGTGCACGTGATTCCCGCTGTACGCGTAGAGCTTCTTCTCGTAGTTGTCGCGGCGGGCCGTATTCGATGGATGGTCGGAATTCCAGATATTCTGGTCGCCGTATTTATCGATGACGCGCTGCCAGATGGCCGCGGTCGCGCCAGGATTGTAGTCGCTGTGCGTGATATAGTCGAACGAGAGGTTGTCGGCCTCCCATTCCATCGGCTTCGTGATGCCCTGGTTGTTCCAGAGCGAGGCGGCGATATTGCCGAGCATATTGCCCGTCGCCGAGGCGAGGACGGCCGGGCCGAGCGAGCGCTTCGCGCCCTTGGCCGGGTGGCCTTTCTGCCCGTGGCCCATCTCGTGGCCGAGCACGACCGCGATCTCATCGTCACTATCGACGAGCGTGAACATACCCGTGTTGACGCTCATATCGTGGCCGAGCGAGCAGAACGCGTTGAACGACTTGTCCTTGTTGATGAAGTACTGATAAGGCTTCTTATTGATCGACGGGTCGACCGACGCGATGGCGGCCGAGAGGTTCGTCATGATGCGCGTGAGCTTCTGGTTGAGCGCCCAGTCGTCGTTGACGCCGTACTGCTTCTTCATCGCCGCGAAATACTCGTTGCGGCCTTTCTCCGTGCCGTCGATGTAGTCGATTTCTTTCTTCAGTTGGATATACTCTATGCCGCCTCCGATGAGGGCGCCAAAAAGATCGCCGCCTGCCTCCGCGGTCTGCGGTGCCGCAATCTCCGCACACGGCGAGGCGAGCAGCAGAGCCGCGCAGGCAATCGCCACCCGTTTCGTCCATTTCCCTGAATTCCGTTTCATAAAAAATTCCTCCCCTGTCTTTGGAAGAATCCCGGCTCTCATACACTCTTTTCCTTTCCATTATAGCGCATATCGTGCGAAAAGGACAATCCCGCGAGAAAATTCCATGGAATTTCTGGAAAAACAGGAATCCGGGCAGAAAAAGTCGAAACTATACCATAAGGAACATCAGGAAGTGCCGCAGGAGGCACGGTGAAAAAATGCATTTGAGGTGAGCATCATGCAGGTAATCGATATCATGTCCACAAAACTCATCACGGTCGGGCCGAAGACATCCGTGCGCAAGGTTGCCGAGATCCTCGTGAACCACAAGATCTCCGGCGTGCCGGTCGTCGACGAGGAGGGCAAGATCCTCGGCATCGTCAGCGAGGGCGACCTCCTCTGCAAGGCGACGTCCCCCGAGATCCCGGACGGCCTCTGCATTCTCGGCGCGGTCATCTTCTACAGCGGCGTGCGCGAATACCGCCGCGCGTTCAAGAAGCTCGCGGCCATGGATGCCGAGGAGATCATGACCGCCGGGGCCATCACCCTGCCGTCCAACGCCGAAGTCGGCGAGGCCGCGAAAATCATGCAGGACAAACACATCAAACGCGTCCCCATCGTCGACAAGCAGAACCACCTCCTAGGCATCGTCACCCGTCAGGACATCGTCAAGATGCTCCTCGCCGAAGATTGAGGGCAGCATTCAAAAATTGACAATGCGGGATCCGCGTGGTATAATATCTCGTGTTGTCAGGCGCTCGTAGTCCAGTGGATAGGACGTTGGCCTCCGGAGCCGAAGGCGGGAGTTCGACTCTCCCCGAGCGCACCATAGAAATCAATAGGGCTGTTGCACATGGATGGTATGTGCAACAGCCCTTTTTGCTGTCCGTTTCAGGCTTTTTGATGGTCGTGGCGCGGGTGCGCGCGGACGACGGCGATGGCCTTCAGGATGGCCTGCAGGATTTCGACGGAGTTCTGGGTCTCCATCTCGCCAACGCGGGAGAAGACCTCGCCGCGTTCGGTGGAAACATATTTCGGCGGCAGCTGGTTCAGCGCGAGGGCCGCGATATCGGATTTGCACTGTTCGCAGTGGCAGATATCCGGGTATTTCGCGAGCACGCCGTCGAGCTGATGCATGACCGCGTCTTCCATGAAGTTCTTGATATGCATTTGGCATCCCTCTTCCCTGAGGTGCATCCGGGGATTCCCCGGTCTCTTACTCTCTATCTTTCTTTAGGATCAGAACTTGACCGCGAGGCCGACGCCGACGCCGTTCTCATGGCTGCCGTGGTCCGGCTTGAAGTTGTGGTAGTTCACGTTGAGGTCGACGTTGAACAGGATGTTCTTGTTGAGGCCGGCCTGCACCTCGTTGAAGTCTTTGCCTGCGATATAGGACGCGTAGACGTCGAAGCCGAGAACCTTCGGCGTGCTGAGTGCGACGCCGCCGAACGCATTGTCTTTGTTGCCCGGCAGGTTCCAGCGGTAGCCGCCGATGAGCTTGGCCTCGGAGCCGACGATGTCGTACTGCAGGTAGGCGTCCTGCTGGTCGCTGCCGTATTCGTCGCGGTCGGCGTACTCGTAGCCGAGCGTCGCTTTGCCCGTGACCTTGTGCTCGATGGACGATTCTTTCGTGCCGACGCTGAGGATGGTCTCGTGGTTGGCCATCTGGTGGATCGGCGCCGCCATCGCGGAGCCGGCAGTCAGCATGAGTGCTGCCGCGGCGAGAATTGCTGTTTTTTTCATGAAAATCCTCCTAAACTTGTGTCATTTCGTTTATTCTGACTCAAAACTCTCTAGCTTCCTATTCTATCGTATCGGCTTGACGGCGTCAAGGACGGCATTTGTCCCGGTTGGGGATGGGGGAAAGCGTTTCCAGGCTGCGCAGAAGGCAGATACGAGGACAGCACGTTTGACAGCGGAGCGGTTTTCGTGTTATCCTTTTGCCATAGTTCCGGGCCGTCTTAGCGGCCATGGGACGCATCGAGTGATGGGCGGCGGCTGCCGCCCGCTGAAAAGAGAAGCCGGTGAAAAACCGGCACGGTCACGCCACGGTAACGGGGAGTGAACCCGCGGGGAGCGCGATGCTCCTTTGCTGGCGCTGGGAAACGAGGAAACCAGCGCATGGCGGTCACTGCTGTCCTACGAGACAGTGGGAAGGCGCGGGGAAACAGAGATCCGGAGTCCGGAGAACTGCTCGATGGACAATCACCGTTTGACCCGCGGACGACGGGGAGGGGATTCGGCAGCGGCCCGCATGATGAGCGGTGGACGCCGGAGCAAGAGCGATGCGCGTCTGGTGAAACCGTTTTCTATGTCTGTGCGGGGCGGTTATTAACCTGCCTTTCTTTGCGTATGTGCAAAGCCCTCCGGCCTCGTCCCGGGGGGCTTTTTATGGATGCAGCAGCACGGAGCGGCCGCATCCATGAGGAAAGGAAGGAATCGAAATGAAACAGAAGCAGACATTGACGATGCTCGTCTGCGCCGCACTGGCGGCCGGCAGCCTCGGCGGGACGGCCTATGCGGCCGACGCGGACTACCAGGCGAAGGACATCACGGTCACGGCGGAGCGCATCCCGTCGGAGAAGATGGAGACGCCGGCCGATACGACGGTCATCACGGCCGACGAAATCGCGGAGAACCACTATAAGGACGCCGCAGAGGCCCTCGCGAATGTGCCGGGCGTCGTGATGACGAATGGCGCGAACGGTGCGGAGCAGATTGTCCGCATCAACGGCGATGAGCGCGTGGTCGTGCTCGTCGACGGTGAACGCATGAACGACGACAACGGCTCGATGTCGCGGGCCAGTGCGACGCTGACGCGCGTGCCGGCGGCGCGCGATATCGAGCGCATCGAGGTCGTGCGCGGCGGCGGCTCGGCGCTCTACGGCAGCGACGCCGTCGGCGGCGTCGTGAATATCATCACGAAGAAGCCGACGCAGGGTCAGCAGACGAGCATCGACCTCCAGACGGGCTCGTGGCGTTCGCACCGTTACAGCATCAAGACGCAGGGCAAGACGGGCACGGGCTTTTCCTACCTCGTCTCTGGCGGCATCGAGCGCCGCGGCTATATGAATTTCCAGGGCCCGCTGTATCAGGGGCAGAGTGATGCATCGCGTCGCATGCCGCATTCCGACTACCGCAATGACGACGGCTACATCAAGCTCGCACAGGATCTCGGCCACGACGACTCGCTGACGGCTTCGTTCCATCATTATTCGCAGGATGCAAACCGCTGGCTTTGGAATAAGTACACGAATCCCGTCGGATTTTATCCGTCCTATAAACATCGCGCACTTTTCAATGACGCGAGCCTGACCTACCGGTTCCAGGAGAAGTCGGCGCTGCCGGGCTTCATCCGCTATTATAACCATTTCAAGACCGTGGATTTCTCCGGGAAGTTCCATACGCGCCTGCAGGGCCTCGAGGCGCAGCAGGGCTGGCAGCTCGATCCACGCAACAAGTTCATCGCGGGTGCGGAGTGGCGCCGTTCGGTGTCGAGCAACGCGGGGTCCGGCTATATTGATAAGGGTATCACGAATACCGGCGTCTATCTGCAGGACACGATGGCGATTGCCCCGAAATGGTCGTTCGTGCCGGGTGTCCGCATGGATCATCATAGTAAATTCGGCACCCATTGGTCGCCGAAGGCCGCGCTGAACTACCGCGCAGATCAGACGACGCGTGCGTTCGCCTCGTGGGGCCGCGTGTTCAAGGCGCCGACTGCCGATGATATGTTCTATACCGATGGGGCGTACATGTTTGGCAATCCGAATCTTAACCCGGAAACCGGCCATACGGAGAGCGTTGGTGTCTCGCACGCGTTCAGCAAGAATACGATGCTTGATGCGTCGATGTTCTGGTCGAGCTTGAATGACGCAATCGTTTGGGCGCCATCCACCGGATACGTTTGGAAATGTTACAATATGCAGTGGGAGAAAAAGCGTGGTCTGAACCTCCGCTGGACGCAGACGCTTTCGAAGACGTTCGACTATGACCTTGCTTACACGTATACGGATACGAATGTTCCATCTAACTATACAAATAGTACAGGGAAATCTCTCCGTTATTATATGCAGCCGAACGCGTATCAGGCCGGCCTTCACTACCATGAGGGCGCTTGGGCTGTCAATATGCTCTGCCGCATGGTGACGGGCCTCGACAAAGCAACGTACGGGGAGAAGAACTACACGTTGCTTGACTTGCGCACGGAGTACCGCGCAACCGATGCGTTGACGTTGTACCTGAACGGCTTGAACCTCACGGATGAGTCATATTCTGAGTTTAACGGTATCCAATATCCGGCACCGGGCCGCTACATCGGCGTCGGCATGAACCTGACGTTCTAAAATCAGAAAAGCCTTCCCCCTAGGGGAAGGTGGCTGCCCGATAGGGCAGACGGATGAGGTGTTGGCAACAAGCTCGGATTCAGAGCATTTGTGCCTCTAGCTTGCCTGACACCTCATCTTTTTGCTGTTTACCTAGGAAGGTGAAGGGATGAAGGAGATTTTTTCCGGGCGGCTCTGGGGCGCCTTTGCCCTGCTGCTGATCGCGCTGCTTCTCGCCGCGGGCTGTCATGCGCCAATCGGCTCTGGCCCGCAGCGCGGCACGGGGAGCTATACGGTCACGGACGCCGCGGGGACGGAGGTCAAGATCCCGCACAAGCCGCACCGCATCGTGACGCTCTCGATGAGCACGGATGAGATCGTGCTCGGCCTCGTGCCGCCCGGCGACATGGTCGCCTGCAACACGCTGCTCGACGATCCCGTGAGCTCGAACGTCACGGCCCTCGCGGCGCAGATCGAAAAGAAGATCACCAACCCCTCTGCGGAGGAAATCGCGGCTCTTGAGCCGGATCTCGTGATCGTGCCGGACTGGGGCGACCTCTCGCGCGTCGATGCGCTGCGGGATCTCGGCATCCCGGTGGTCGTCTGCGAGGCCGGGCGCGACCTGCCCTCCATCGAGAGCAGCATCCGCCGCATTGCGGCGGCGGTCGGTGAGCCGCAGCGCGGCGATGATCTGATCCACCAGATGCACACGAAGCTCGAGGAGATTCACGCGAAGGTCGAGGAAATCCCACCTTGGGAACGCAAGAGCGTCGTGCTCATCTCGCTGATGAAGACCTATGGGGGCAAGAACTCCAGCTTCGATGCGGCATGCCAGCTTGCGGGCGTCACGAACGGCCGCGCGGCGGCCGGCATCGAGGACGGGCAGGCCATGAGCAAGGAACAGCTCGTCGCGATCGACCCGGATTTCCTTTTCCTGCCGACCTACCGGAACCACGGGAAATACGACGTCGATGCGTTCCGCAAGGAATACCTCGGCGACCCGGCCCTGCAGACGATGAAGGCCATCCAGAATGGGGCGCTCCGCGAACCGTTCGAGGGCTACCTCTACAACTGCTCGCAGGACTTCGTGTTCGGCGTGCAGGAAATCGACTACGCCGTCTACGGCGACGCGTTCGCCCAGCCGCGCGACGAGCATCTGACCGCCGTGCCGTAAGGAAAAGGAGAAAGGCAGCTTGCACATGGGTGCGGCTGCCTTTTTTGGTATCGGAAGGGCGGCTTGACAGGGGGCGCGGCAGCCGATAGAATGAAAAGCATTGAGCAGCACCGGGAAGGAAGGATACATTTTGCAGCGTGAACCTTTGTGGACACCGGAATTTTTGAGCATGGGCGGGACGAATCTGTTCCTCTTCATGAGCCAGTATATTTTCGTCTCGGCACTGCCCCTCGTGATCATGGAGAATCTCGGGGGCGGGGAGGTCGAGGCGGGTCTCGCCATGACGTTTTTCCAGGCGGGGACGATCCTCTGCCGGCCGATAGCTGGGCGCATCATCGACAGTGTGAACAAGCGGCGGCTGCTGTTTTCTGTGACGCTCGCGCTGATTTTCGTGATGTTCGGCTTTTACCTGCTGCGGACGCTCGACGCGGTCTACGGGCTGCGGCTGGTGCACGGCGTGATCTTTTCGCTTTCGACGACGGCCGCGGCGGCGATGGCGGCAATGGTGCTGCCCGCTACGCGCAAGGGCGAGGGCATTGGCTATTTCGCGCTGTCGACGAATCTCGCGATGGTCGTCGGCCCGCTCGTCGGCCTGCTGATCATCGGCAGCCTCGGCGCGGACGCGCTGTTCGCGTTCATGATCGGGCTCGCGCTCGTGACGTTCTGTGTCGCGAATGCGCGGCGCCTGCCGGATGCGGTCATCCTGCCGCAGAAGAAGGCGCGGGAACACCGGTCGTTCTTCGCGAGCTTCATCGAGAAGAAGTCGCTGCCAGCGGCGGGACTCGGCGGCCTCGTGTTCTTCTCGTACGGCGCCGTGCTGACCTTTATCCCGCTCTACGCACGCAGCCTCGGCCTGCAGGCGGAGACGAGCCTGTTCTTCGTCGTGTTCGCCATCGTCATTATCCTGACGCGGCCGTTCGTCGGGCGGCTTTTCGATGAGAAGGGGCCGGACTACACGGTCTACCCGGGCTTCGTGCTGTTCGCCATCGGCATGGCGTTCTTCGGGCAGATCGGGACGCTCGCGGGCCTGCTCGGTTCCGCCGTGCTGCTCGGCATCGGGTTCGGCGCGCTCGCACCGGCGTTCCAGACGCTCGCGGTGCAGGCCGCACCGCCCGCGCGCGCCGGCGTCGCGACGGCGACGTATTTCTGGTTTCTCGATCTCGGCGTCGGTGTAGCCGCCGTCGTGCTCGGCTTCGTCGCGCAGGCCTTCGGCTATGCGTTCCTCTACAGCGTCCTCGATACCGCGGTCATCGTATGCACCGCCGTGCTGTACTTTATCTGGCGGCGCGCTTGACATAGGCGGAAAATTCTTTCAGAATAAAGAGAGCAGTGTGGAGGAGGTGCAGACGCATGGATCTCGGGAAAGCGGAGGATGCCGTGCGGCAGTTCCTCGCGGCTCTCGATGTGGATATCGGGGCGCGGGGCATGGAGCGGACGCCGGAGCGCGTCGCAAAATTGTTCGCGGAGCGGTTCAGCGGGCTCGGGCAGGACGCGGCGGCCGCGCTCGGCAAGCCCTTCCAGACGGATTCGGAGGGGCTCGTGGCGGTCGAGCGCATCCCGTTCGCGTCGCTCTGCGAGCATCATCTCGTGCCGTTCTATGGGACGGTGGATATCATGTATCTGCCGCATGCGGGGCAGGTGGCCGGGTTCAGCCATTTCGTCTCGATGGTCGATGCGCTCGCGCGGCGGCCGCAATTGCAGGAGCGCCTGACGCATGAGATCGCGGAGGCGGCCCAGCGGGGGCTCGGCGCGGACGGCGTGCTCGTCGTGTGCCGCGCGCGGCAGTTCTGCATGCTGCTGAAGGAGGAGCGCACGCAGCAGACCGTCACGGTGACGAGCGAGGCGCTCGGCGCGCTGAAGGAGCCCTGCCGAGCGGCAGAGGCGTGGGCGGTGCTCGGAAACCGGGAGGAGAGATAAATATGGAGAAACGGCCGGTCTATACGTATCGGTTCAAGGACGGCAAGGAGCTGACCATCGGGCGGCGCACGCTCGTCATGGGCATCCTGAATGTGACGCCGGACTCGTTTTCGGACGGCGGGAAGTTCGATACCATCGAGAAAGCGCGCGCGCACATGCGCGAGATGGTGGCGGATGGCGCAGACCTCATCGACATCGGCGCGGAGTCGACGCGCCCGGGCTCGGCGAGCCTGACGCCGGAGCAGGAACAGGAGCGGCTGCTGCCGTTCCTCGAGGCCATCGTGCCGGAGTGCCCCGTGCCGATCTCGGTCGACACGTACCACGCGGAGACGGCGCGCGCGGCGGTGAAGGCCGGCGTGCATATCCTGAACGATATCTGGGGCCTGCAATATGAAGGCGAGCCCCGCGAGATGGCGCGCGTGGCCGCGGAGACGGGCCTGCCCGTCATCGTCATGCACAACCAGCACGGCAAGGAATATGACGAGGACGTCATCGATGCGATGCAGCATTTCTTCCATCGGTCGCTTGAGATTGCGCGCGAGGCCGGTGTGCGGCAGGAGCAGATCATCCTCGACCCGGGCATCGGCTTCGGCAAGGATACGGCCGCGAACCTGCTCGTGCAGCGGCGGCTCGCGGAGCTGCTCACCGTGGATGGCGTGCGGTATCCGATGCTGTTCGCGTCGTCGCGCAAGCGTTTCATCGCGGACACGCTCGGCCTGCCGGTAGATGAGCGCATGGAGGCGACCGGCGCGACCTGCGTGCTCGCCATCGCGGCGGGCGCGGACATGGTGCGCGTGCACGACGTGAAGCCCATCGCGCGCATGTGCCGCATGGCGGACTTCATCCTCGGCTGCGAGAAATACGAAGCATGAGAAAAGGGGCACACCCCTCGCGAATCTACCGATTCACGAGGAGTGTGCCCCTTCCTTGCATTACTGCTTTACGGCGTGGATATCATCGAGGTAGAAATGGGAGTCGACGGCGTTATCCCCGACGGTGTTGCAATAGATCGCGAAATGCTGCAGGCGCTCGGGGTGGAATTTTCCGCCGTTCTTGCCGATGAATTTCGAGAACGGCAGGACGACGCGCTGCGGCTTCGTCGTCTTCACGAGGCTCGTGAGGTTCACCTCGAAGTCCTCGCCGTCGGAGTTCATCTGGATGATGAAGCGCTGGCCCTTGCCGTCCGGCTTCAGGTAGAACGAGACGGCGTTGTAACCGCCCCAGTTGACGCCCATGCTCTTCACGATGCCGGCCAAGCCGCCCTTCACGATCGAGTAGTGGAAGTCGAGGCCGTTCGCGCCCTCGCTGTGCTCGTCAGCGCCCGCGGCCTCCGGCACGGTCGTTACCTTGTGATGACGCTGTGCGAAAGCCTGTACGGCGTCGAGCGTCTTGCCGAAATTCTCCATCCAGTTGTCTTTTTTCTGCGGCTTCTCATGGTACATATCGATGCCTGGCACGTCGATGAAAGCATCGCCCGGGTAGCGCGCGAGGTAGTCGGCGTCCGTCGCAATCGGGCCATTCGGCGAGTAGACGTAGAGGAAGTTGTGCACGCCCTTGACGTCGCGCAGGTATTCCTCGGTGTAGCGGTAGAGGTTCTTGAACTCGCTCGCGGAGCAGTGCGCTGCGCCCCACTAGAACCAGCTGCCGTTATTCTCATGGAAGGGGACGCCTAAAAAGGGCGGGAGGTGCTTGCATTCTGCACGCATTTCTCCGATAATAGGAAGCATAGAAAAAGCCGCGGGCGAATGGACCGCGGCGGGGAACAGGAGAAGGGCTATGTGTGAAATGGATGGGCGGGACCGGATCGATCTCGCGGGGATGCGGTTCTACGGGTATCATGGGTGCCTGCCGGAGGAGCGGCAGCACGGGCAGTATTTCTACGTCGATGTGACGATGTTCCTGCCGCTCGCGGCGGCCGGGCAGACGGATGACCTCCATCAGACGGTGAACTATGCGGAGGTGTTCGACCTAGCGCGGGCGGTCGTCGAGGGCGAGCCGGCAAAGCTCATCGAGACGGTCGCGGAGCGGATCGCGGACGGGATCCTCGCGCGTTTCGCGCGCGTCGGGGAGGTGCGCGTGACCGTGCATAAGCCGTCGGCGCCGCTCGGCGGGACGTTCCGCGACGCGGCGGTGTCCATCGCGCGCAAGCGCCCGGGGGAGGATTCGTGATGTGGGACTGCTATCTGTCCATCGGCGCGAATCTCGGCGCGCGCGCACAGACCCTGCGCGAGGCCATCCGGCGGCTCGCCGCATTGCCTGGGACGCAGCTCGTGCGCTCGTCTGCCTTCTACGAAACTGCGCCGTGGGGCAAGACGGATCAGCCGCCGTTCCTGAACGGGGCCGTGCATCTCCGGACGGAACTCGCGCCGGAGAAACTGCTCGCGGCCTGCCAGGATATCGAGCGCGCACTCGGCCGCGTGCGGCACGAGCACTGGGGCGCGCGCACGGCGGATATCGACCTCGTATACGGGACGTGCGGGGACGCCGTCGTGCGGAGCCGGACGGAGCGGCTGACCCTGCCGCACCCGTATCTCCTGGAGCGCGCGTTCGTGCTCGTGCCGCTCGCGGAGATCGCACCGGAGCTCGAAATCGAGGGAAAATCCATCCGCACCTGCCTGAAGGCCGTGCGCGGGCAGGAGATAACGCGGAGCAGCGCGCTCGCCAATCCTTGGCCGCTACGGCTCATCGCCTGCATCGACGAGGGGCGCGGGCTCGGCCGGGATGGTCAGCTGCTCTACCGGATCCCCGAGGATCACGCGCGTTTCCGCGCGCTCACGGAGACGGCGGGCAGCGTGCTCGTCATGGGACGGCGCACGGCGGAGAGCCTTCCGCATGGGCCGCTGCCGGGGCGGCTGAATCTTGTGCTGTCGCGGACGAAGCAGCCGGGCGGACGCTATCGTCTATGGGAGGCCGGCATAGAGACTGCGTGCCGGGAGCCGTGCGCGAAAGAACCGATGCCGGAATCTATCGTCGAGGCGGGCCGGAATCTTGCGGGGAGGCCGGGAACCGGGGAGCAGAGCTTTTTCCTGCTGGATGGCCTGCCGGCGTTGCGCAAGGCGCTTGCTGCACTCTACGAGGCGCAGCCCGCGCGGCCCGTCTGGGTCATCGGCGGCGAGGCGGTCTATCGGGAATTGCTGCCGTATACCGGCGAGGCTTTCCTGACCGAGGTGCAGGGCAGGCGCGCAGCCGACGCTTTCCTGCCAGCGCTCGACGGATTCGAGCGCGTGGAGATGCACCCCGCACAGACGCCGGGCGTGACCTTCACGCGCTACCGCCGCTTTTAGCTCTTCGACAGCTTCTGATGCACGTAGAGGTCGGTGGCGGTGTCGATCATGTCTTTCCAGCTCGAGAACCGGGTGTGGTGTCGGACGTGCGCGTCCATCGCGGACTCGGGCAGCGCCTCGAAATCGGCCTGGGACGCGATCTCGAACGAGCCGCCGCGCAGGAAGCGGTCGAACGAGCGGTACTGCGTATAGCGCCGCATGAACGAGGTGTTGAAGAGGTCGGCAAAAT
>Ga0310695_10001870_pt1 | contig 46980 bp, 38 predicted proteins | sample RumenRJG_04DNA_FD_203882 | JGI IMG/M metagenome (GOLD analysis project Ga0310695, IMG submission 203882) | Bovine rumen microbial communities from Lethbridge, Alberta, Canada - RJG_04 (v2) (version 2) | ecosystem: Host-associated > Mammals > Digestive system > Stomach > Rumen | place: Canada... | reverse complement strand
TGTATCCACAAACAGGTACCGGGCATAAATAATGCCAGTGCCGCGATGATCAAAACTATCCACGCCATATATTTTCCGACAAAATCACTTATTCTCTTCATATTTTACCCCGCCACCTAAAAGATATAACTACGCTATCATAACAGTATCACAAGTCAATATTGTAATGCACGATTTCTTTCAGAAACATTTAAGGTTAAAGTAGACTATCTATCCAAGCTGTATCCTACGGACTGCGCAGAAAACAATCGCGAACTAAAGATCGCCTGGCAGTGAAGCCTGCGTTTTTGAATTTAACATCCGGATCATTTTATAAAGCTTACATAGTCGTCAATCTGTGAAAAATCCACCACACATTTTCCGTCATAGATCCCCACGGGGATTTTGTCCCTGAAGGAGTAGATGAAGACATCCGGCTCTTCGCCGAAAATGTGGACTATGATCTTTTTCCGGTCGGGATCAACTATCCAGTATTCCCTTACTCCGGCTTCCTCATATTTTGCTGCTTTAATGCCCATGTCCTTTTTTCGTGTGGAGGGAGACAGAACCTCCAGAACAAAATCCGGAGCTCCCACAACTCTCTTAAGGGTGAATTTGTCTTTTTTGCAGACTATGAAAAAATCAGGCTCAAGGATGTTCTTTTTATCGTCATATCCTCCGATCTGGACATCGGAGGGGGCAAGCATGGGAATGCAGTCACCTTTGTTTGACTTTATAAAATTGGCTATGGCAATAAATATCTGACCGGATATCAACTGGTGAACCGTGGTAGGAGACTCCATTTCTATGAGGATCCCGTCGATGATCTCATAGCGTTTTTCTTCGGGGAGAAAATCCAGATCATCCACTGTGTATTCCCCCTGTTTTTTTGCTGCATATTCTTCGGTTTCCCTGACCGGGAGGATATCCTCTTTTTCAAAGACATCTGACAGCTTTTCCATGGTGTCATATCTGGGACTGTCGGTCACGCCGCTCAAAACCTTCTGGACAGTGGCAAGGGGAACCCCCGACAGATCCGAAAGCTCCCGGTTTGTAAGTCCTCTTTCTTCTTTGATCCTTTTTATTTCATTTACACTTAACATATCTCAGACCCCCGATCTGTCCTGACAGGAAGACTGTCGAAGCAGTCAGTCAGGTATTCCGTGAAAATGCTCCACCGTCAATGCACCGTTTATGACTTCTTGTATAATAACATACCATAAATGGAAACGTCAAGTCATATATGGGTTTAGGGGGCGTGACTTCAGTAACGGAGCACAGACACCGCTGATTCCGCCTGACAAAAAAGCATTAAACTGAACAGATGCAGTTTTGACATAACTATTCAGAAACCGAAGAGTTCTGAACAGTTACATTTTGACAGCAGATAATTATCGTGGTAGTATTCCTACCATAAATAAGGTTTAATAACAGGAAGGTGAATGAGCATGGGAAAACCGGGAAGAAGGAAAAACCCTGAACAGACAGCTGCTACAAGAAAAGCCCTGATCGAAAAGAGTTATGAGCTGTTCTCCGGCAGGTCAATTGAATCGGTATCCATAGCGGAAATAGCAAAGGCGAGCGGTTTCGGAGATATCACCGTATACCGCTATTTCCCGTCAAAGCCGATCCTTGTGGTGGAAGTCGCCGCGTGGAAATGGACCCAGTTCAAAGAAGAGAACATTAAACGGAGACCGGCAGCGGATTTTGAAGGAATGACTTCAGCGGAGGTCTTTGAATTCTATCTGGCTTCCTTCCTCGAGCTGTACAAAAACCACAGGGATATACTACGGTTCAATCAATTCTTCAATGTGTATGTACAGTCTGAGAATATCCCAACCGACGTGATGAAGCCCTATAAGGATGTGATCCTGGATCTGGGCAGGCAGTTTCACTGGATATATGAAAAAGCCAGGACGGATCACGCCCTCCGCACGGATGAACCGGAGGAGATCATGTTCAGCAAGACGCTCCACCTGATGCTGGCGGCGGTTACAAGATATGCCGTGGGGCTGGTTTATATCCCTGAAAAGGGCTTTGATGCGATGGCAGAGCTGGGTTTTATGAAAAACGCCATTCTCAGGGAATATTCGGCAGCTGAAAATAGATAAACAGAACTTCAGTCTGATCTAAATTTAAGAAGGAAGTAACCGGGCACGGATTTCGTGATCGCCTCCTACAGCAATAATATAAAGCGTGGAACGGCGAAGGTTGTGCTTAAGGGCAAGGGCAGCTATGCCGGAACAAAGACCCTTTCCTTTAAGATCGTACAAAAGGGCGCTGATTATCAGGGAGCCCTTATCGGAGACGGCTGGATGAAATAATGGGAACGCGGGATTCTTGCGGACAATTTCCGATTTCGTCCGCAAGAAGTGCTCGTCTACATTTCCGTCTGCTTCGTTGTTTTTCTTCGGCGATGGAACCCAGAGGGGTTGTTGGAAAACAAAACAGAATATATTACATTAAAGGAAGCGCTGGAAAGGATAGATCAGCTTGAAGCAGAAACAGATAAAAGAATATCTTGTCAAAGAATTGTTAACTTTGGCGAAGCTTAAGAAATGGAGGTCCGGCCATGAAGAAGCCCTTGCCCATAGGGGTGGAGTTTTTTAATAAGATAAGATCCAATGATTATTACTATGTTGATAAGACTCTTTTCATAAAAGAGCTTATAGACAAAAAAGGCGAAGTGAACCTTTTCACCCGTCCCCGGCGCTTTGGAAAGACACTGACTTTGGATATGCTCCGCTGTTTTTTTGAGGAGGGGCAGGATCCATCGCTATTTGAGGGCTTGAAGATCATGGGGGCGGGAGAGAAATATACCTCCATGATGGGAAGGTTCCCGGTGATCTTTTTGACGCTGAAATCCGCCAAAACCGGAGATGAGAAGTCGGCCTTTGAGGCTTTGAGATATGAGATCGCCCGGGAATTCAGACGTCATGATTTTGTCCTCGAAGATGATGCCTTAAGCTTTGAGGAGAAAGAAAAATTCAGGGATTACAGAGACTGGAAGCCGGAACCGGAGGAGTATAAGGGCAGCCTTAAGTTCTTATGCGAATGTATTAAGGCTGCCACCGGAAAGAATACCATCATTCTGATAGATGAATATGACGTGCCTCTGGAGAGCTCCTTTTACGACGGCTATTATGATCATATGGTAGCCTTCATCCGCAGCCTTTTCGAGGGGGCGTTAAAGACCAATACAGCCCTGGAATTTGCGGTGATCACAGGATGCTTAAGGATATCAAAGGAATCCATCTTTACAGGGCTTAACAACTTAAAGATCAATTCTATCCTGACAAACAGTTACGGGGAATATTTCGGCTTTACGGATGAGGAAGTAAAGGCCATGCTGGACTTCTATGAGCTTTCGGACAGATATGAGGAAGTGCGAAAGTGGTACAACGGCTATGATTTTGGCGGGAAGAATGTCTATAATCCCTGGAGCACCATTTACTATGTGGACGATCATGTGGCAAAGCATGATGCCTTCCCCGTATCCTACTGGGCCAACACCAGCTCCAATTCCATTGTCCGGGATCTTATCGAAAGGGCGGAATCTGATACAAAGAAAGAAATAGAAAAGCTGATCGAGGGCGGGAGCATAGAAAAACCGGTTCATGAGGATATTACCTACGGGGAGATATACAAAGATCAGGACAACATGTGGAATTTCATGTTCTTTACTGGATACTTAAAGATCATCTCACAACGATTTGAAAATGATATTGTCTATGCCACTCTGGTAATACCTAACAGGGAAACAGCATATATATACTCTCAGAAGATCATAAACTGGTTCCGTCAGGAGATCGTAAAGAAAGCCGACAGGAACGCTTTATTCGAGACAATGAAAAAGGGCGACGCCGAGGGCTTTGAAAAGGAGATCAATAAGCTCCTGGCTCCCTCCATAAGCTACATGGACTCCTATGAAAACTTCTATCACGGCTTTATGGTGGGGATCCTCACCGGAAGCAATGAATATACCATAAAATCCAACCGGGAATCAGGGGATGGCAGGAGCGATATCCTGATGAGGACCGGAGACGTGTTTGAAAAGGCTTTCGTGATCGAATTAAAGACGGTGAAACAGGAAGGCAGGAAGCCTGTCACAATTGAAATGATGGACGCAGCGGCAGATGAGGCGATAAAGCAGATAGATGATCTGCACTATGCAGACTCTCTCCTGGAGGAGGGCTACGGAAACATCGGCCGGTACGGGATATCCTTCTTCAGAAAACGGTGCCGGGTGCACTATAAGGACGGGTATTGATCAGAGTAAATGGAATTCTGAGGGAAAGAAAACATAGAGGAGGTAATCATGAAAAAACAGTACAGGTTAATGAAAAAGCTTCTGGCGTTCGTTCTGGCAGTGACGCTTATGGCTCTTCAGACCGGGCTTCCTGTTTATGCGGAGGAAATGCCTGGGCCGGGGCAGGGTGCTCAGACGGGAGATATTGCAGTGCCGGAACAGGAGCAGGGTGTTCAGACGGGGGATATTGCAGTGCCGGAGCCGGAGCAGGGTGCTCAGACGGGAGATATTACGGCACCGGAGACGGAAAAGGTTCCGGCGCCGGAAGAACCGGCGGATGCAGGAGAAAAGGCAAAGGAGCCCGGATCTTCTGAAGGGGGCGAAAAGCCGGTCCCGGAGGAAGAGGGTCTTCAGGAGGAGGCTGTTTCTGCAGTGTCCGGGCAGGAGATCCCTGAAGTGGAAAAGCCCGAACCCGGGAAAGCAGCAGGGCCTGAGGCTGCAGAGATCGAAGAGCCGGCAGGAGATGGCGGATCTATTGAGGTAGTCAGCTGGAACGGGCTTCAGGAGGCGTTTAACAATGCAAGTGTGAACAGCGAAAGTCCTACGAGGATCACACTGTCAGGGAATGTTGTGATGCCGGAAGAAATCAAGATCGATCAGAAGATATTCGGTACGAATCTGGTGGTTCCGGCAGGTAAGTATGTTGTACTGGACCTGAAGGGTCATACCATAGACCGGAAGCTGGGTGACAGACCATATGTATTTGGTGAATATTTGGAAATAATGGAAGCAATGAACGTCATCACTGTGTCGGGAAATCTGACCCTTGAGGACAGCAGCGGTGAAAATGCCGGCAAGATCACCGGAGGTTATGGTAATCCTGCCGGCGGTGTGACGGTTACATCCGGTGCCAGCTTTACAATGAAGGGCGGGCGTATTACCGGTAACAGGGCTTGTTGCGCTTCCGGAGATTATGTCGGAGGTGTTTACGTTGCTGAAGGAGCGCAATTCCTTATGGAAGGGGGCTCGATCGATGATAATAAAAATGCTGATGGTTCAGGCGGTGCCGGTGGAGTGTTTGTTTCGGGTTCCTTCACCATGAGCGGTAACAGCAGTATTACCAATAACAATGCGGATATAGTTGGAACAGGTGGTGTAAAGGTATATGGTCAAGGTGCCAGCTTTACAATGAACGACGGCACCATAAAGGGCAATCATTCAGGTGATGGCCAGGGCGGTGGAGTGTTTGTCTTTAACGGAACCTTTGAAATGAACGACGGTGACATAGAAGACAATGAAAGTAAGAAAGCCAGTTTTGGTGGAGGCGGAGGAGTGTATGTTTACGGCGGTACCTTCACTATGCGCGGGGGTAGGATAAACGGCAATACCGTTTCCGTAACAGACACAGTTGACAGATGCGGCGGCGGAGGTGTGCTTGTCTCTGATGGTAAGTTCACGATGGAGGGCGGCTACATCAGCGGCAATAAGGTTGACGTGAAAGGAAAGAACAGTGGCGGAGGCGGAGTGTATGCCCGTGGAGGAACCTTTATTATGAAAAGGGGCTCCATAAGCGGCAACAGTGTCACCGGGAGTGCAGAACAATGCGGCGGCGGAGGTGTGCTTATCAATAATGGTGGTAAGTTCACGATGGAGGACGGAATCATCAGCAGCAACACTGCCAATGTAACCGGTTCAGAAAGCGGCGGAGGCGGAGTGTATTCCGGCGGCGGTACCTTCACGATGAAGGACGGGTCCATCACCGGCAACACTGCCGATGTAACCGGTTCAGAAAGTGGCGGAGGCGGAGTGTATTCCGGCCACGGAATCTTCACCATGGAGGGCGGCTCCATCACCGGCAACAACGTATCCGGCGAAGCCTCAAGGGGCGGAGGAGTGTATGTTTGTCCTCATGGTAATTCCGGGTTTGAAAAATTCGAACTATCCGGCACTCCGATTATCAGGGATAATGTCAAGGGCGGAAATTTAAGCGGTGAGGTATACACAGGAGAAACAAAAAGCAACGTCTGGCTTTATTCTGATGAGAATAAAAAAGCAGTAATTTATGATGTCACGGGTCTTGAGGAAGGCGCAGAGATCTGGGTAGGAAGTGAGTCGGAGGAAATTGTCTATGATGCATCTGAAAGCAGTGTAAAATACCTCCATGCCGACAATGATAGTCTGGTGGCGGTTTTTGTTGAAGACGGTTATATATATTTAAGGGAAAAGACCACCTGGCCTTGGCTGCAGGAGAAGTTTAACGCTGCATCCGACTCTGAGGCTTCTCCCACGAAGATCTGTATGAACTATGATGCGGTGGCAGGAGAGAGCGACACTTTCCTGTATGTTCCTGCCGGGAAATATGTGAAGCTGGACTTAAACGGCTTTAGTATCGACAGAGGACTGGCGGGCAAGGCCGCGTACTACCCCGGTAATGTCATTACGGTTAAAGGAAATCTGACCCTAACGGACAGCAGCGATAAATCTGATACACCTGAGTATGACGGTACCGGCGCCATCACCGGGGGCAACAACAGACTCTCCGGAGGCGGAGTGTACGTCGCTGAGAACGGCACCTTTACGATGGAGGGCGGCTCCATAAGCGGCAATAATGTTAATTTCTCCGAGGGATCTATGAATGACTTCGGCGGAGGCGGAGTGTACGTCAATATCAATGGCACCTTTACAATGACCGGCGGCTCCATAAGCGGCAATAACGTTAATGTCTCCAGTGGGCAGGTGTCTAGATTTGGCGGAGGCGGAGTGTACGTTTATCGGGGCAGATTTACGATGGAGGGCGGTTCCATAAGCGGCAATAAGGTTACAGCGAATGCGGATGACTCCGGCGGAGGCGGAGTGTACGTCAATGGCTTCGATGGCACCTTTACAATGACCGGCGGCTCCATCACCGGCAACAATGCGTCTAGTAGCGGGGGAGGTGTATTTTTAAATCTAGATTCCAGCTTCAAAATCAGCGGCACGCCGGTTATCAAGGATAATGATATAAATGGATACCATGCGAATAACGTCCTTCCTTGGCGGGGTAGCATCAGCGTTATCGGTGAGCTTACAGAAGGAGCTGAGATATGGATTTTCCAGGGCATCGCTCAAGGCACCGAAAGTCATACTATCAGCATGGACGATGTGAAATACTTCCATTCTGACGACGATAGTTATGCGCCGACTTTGGAGGGCGATAAGATTACTTTAAGGAAGAAGACAGACTGGGCAGGGCTGCAGTTGCAGTTTGACGCTGCATCCGGATCTAAGGATTCTCCTACTAAGATCTATATGAACCAGGCTGCGGTGGCAGGAGGGAGTAATTCTGCTCTTACCGTTCCTGACGGGAAATATGTGGAGCTGGACTTAAACGGCTTTAAGATCGACAGAGGACTGTCAGGCAATGGGGCAAAGCCAGATGGCAATATCATCACGGTTAGCGGCAATCTGACCCTGAAGGACAGCCAGGGTACCGGCATCCTCACCGGGGGCAACAGCACCGGAAAGGCCGGCGGAGTTCAGGTTTTAGGAGACGGCAGCCGCTTTGAGATGCAGGGAGGAAGGATCGCCCTGAATTTGACATCTGGAATCGGCGGAGTGTGGGTTTCAGAAAACGGCGTGTTCAGTATGACGGGCGGTGAGATCACCCAAAACGCCGGAATTGCCGGAGGCGGAGTAGGCTTTGAAGGCGGCAGCTTCGAACTTGGCGGTGATCCGAAGATATCCGGAAACGTAAAAGGCAATGTGATCCAAGATGGGAAGATAGTAGGTGGAAAGACAAATAACGTCAATGTCCATTCCGGAAAAACAATCTCGATCAACGGGGCTATGACGAACAAAACCCCTGTGGGGGTGACCACCGTTCCTGAACCGACAGGCGGAAAACAGATCATATTTACGGATAATTGGGGAGCTCATATGCAAGGCAAATCCCCCACGGAATTCTTTTCAAGCGATAATGAGAAGTATTCAGTTGTTATGCAGGATGGTGAGGCAGCCCTTGTGGGTCATGTCCATAAACTGACCTACAGGGCAGAAGGCAACACTGTCACGGCAGTTTGCAGCGGTGACGAAAACTGCGGATTCCCGGATCATACGGCGACCCTTACCATAGAAGCGCCGGAGCACAAGGTTTATGCTGACAGCAAATCTCCGGAAGCGCAGATCTCCGATGATTATCAGATTCAGGGAACTGCGAGTGTAGGTTATTATAAAGCTGATCCGAGCGGTAGCAGATCCGGGGAAGCACTGGCGGCGGCTCCCACCGGCGCGGGCAGATACTGGGCTGAGATCACTCTGGGAGAGGGAGGGGGCAGCGCCACAGCTTATGTGGTATATGAGATCGAAAAGGCTGTTCCAGTTTACATAATTCCCACCGGCTTAACTGCCGTTTACGGACAGACCTTAAAGGACGTTAAGCTCCCGGAAAGCTCAAACGGAGCCTGGACCTGGGCTGATGACAAAGCCTCTGTGGGGGATGCGGTAGAAAAAACCTTCAAAGGGGTGTTTACACCCGAAGACACGGATAATTACAAAACGGTCACAGTGGATGTAGCCGTTAACGTGGCAAAGGCTGACTATACAAGGACATCTCTTTCGGCAAATCAGAGGTATGGCACAAAGGGAATGATCGAGCTTAAGGACTATATACCCGAGGGCGGAGAAACCGGAGAGGTTACAGCAGGCGGTGACAAAGAGGTGCTTTCCGGAAATGCTGTGGCCAAAGATAAGGTTCTAAGCTGTGTCTTAAAGGACAGCAGGGATTATGTAGGAAAGAAAGTAGTGCTTACGATCCCCGTCAGATCCTGCAAAAACTACAAGGATTACAGTCTGACAGTCACCCTCACGGTGGCAGACTGCAGCCACACAAGTACTGAGCTGAGGCATGTTCTGAAGGCCACCTGTATGGAAAAGGGCTACTCAGGCGACCTTTGCTGCAAAGACTGCAACGCCCTGATCAAAGCGGGAGAGGAAACCCCCATCGATCCGGAAAACCACGACTTTGACATGGAGAAAGGTGAAATAACAACCGAACCCACTTATCTTTCCTACGGGGCGCACACTTATTATTGCAGACGGAATAAAGAGCACACTCTTGTTTTATGGAATATTGAACCCCTTCCTGCACCGGATGGCAAAAACTATGGTGATCTTGCGGAGGATACAAGGGGCTTAAGTGAAAATGCCGCACCGAAGGTGGAGACAAAGACTGACGAAAAGGGCAACGAGGTGACCACGGTGTCCATAAACGGGGCAGAGGTTGAACAGGTGGTTAAGGATCCTGAAAGCGGCAAGGAAACCGTAAAGAGTCTGGTCTGGATCGGAGGTCTTAAAGAATCCTACCGCTATACCGGAGCAGCCATAAAACCGGAATTTCATGTCTATGACGGAACGAATAAGCTGACGGAAAAGACGGACTACACAGTTTCCTTTAAGAAGAACAAGGATGTGGGGACGGGTGAGATCACCGTGAAGTTTAAGGGTAATTACGGTGACACCAAGCCCCGGACGTTGAACTTTGAGATAAAGCCTGCGATCCTGGGTGAGGACATCATAGCCCATGAGACCGGGGTGACCGTAAAGAAGAGTGCTCAAAAGCCCGTGCCTGTGCTGACCTGGGCATCAACGGGAAAGACGGTTGCAGCAAAGGACTTTAATATTATTTATGATCCGGCTGAGGTTAAGGATGCGGGAACCTACACTGCAACCATCACTCCAAAGAAGGAAGGCGGGAATTTTGACGGCAGGACTACTGCACTTGTTAAGGTTGCAGCCAAGGACAAGGTACTTTCAAACGTAAAGGTCAGGTTTGATCCGGCCTCTTATCCTTACAACGGAAAACCGGTGGAGCCGAAGTATTCTCTTACAATGGGAACCACGACTCTTACCGAGGGGACGGACTTTGAATGTGTGAGCCTTACGGGCAACATAAACCCCGGAACCGCGGTCATCACCTTTGAGGCAATAAGCGGCAATGAGGCAGGATATGTGGGAAGTAAAACCGCGACCTTTAAGATAACCGGAAAGAAGTCTCTGACGGATGCCGCGATCTTGGTTACCTGTGATGAGTCTGCGCCTTTTGCAAAGGGCGGAGCAAAGGCAGCCGTTACCGTGAAGGATAGGGACACAGATGCCACCCTGAAGGAAGGCCTTGATTATACCCTGTCATATGCAAAGAACAAGGCTCTCGGTACGACAGCCGAGGTTAAGGTAAAGGGCAAAGGAAACTACAAGGATTCGGTGACAAAGACCTTTACCGTAACAAAGCAGAGCCTTAAGAGTATAAGTGAAAACATTATAGTTTCGGATCAGTTTACGACTAAATCAAAGCTTAAGGCGCCGAAGGTTACCATCACCGACAGCGACGGGAAGAAGCTTTCGTCAGGGAAAGATTATACTGTTGGCGACCCGGACTATTCGACACCCGGGAACACCGAGGACTCAGGAGTGGTTTACATAACCGTGACGGGTAAAGGTAACTATTCGGAAACGGAGTCCGTGAGGGTATCCTTCCGCTATACGAAAGACACAGCTTCAAACATTTCAAAGGCCAGGACAAAAGCCATGGCAAACCAGCCCTACACCGGAAATGCCGTGAAGCTTTCAAAGTCCGATCTGACAGAAAAAGTTTACACGGGAAGCAGGGGATCGGAAAACTATCTCAAACCGGGAACAGACTTTGAGGTGATAGATTCAACCTACACCAACAACGTGAAAAAGGGCACGGCAAAGGTGACGGTCAGAGGACTGGATAAATACGCCGGAACAAAGACCCTTTCCTTTAAGATCGTACAAAAGGGCGCTGATTATCAGGGAGCCCTGATCGGAGACGGCTGGGTGAAATAAAAAATACGACACTTTTAATGGCCGGAGTAATATTTGTAAAAAACGGGGTAAGGGTGCGGTCTGTAAAAAAACCGCACCCTTAATCTGCCTCATGAGCCGGTGAAATCATATTTCTTTACACCGAGCATCCAGAATCTGTAGCTTAGATAAAAGAAAAGCAGACCTAAGAGAGGAGAGAGCCAGGATAGCAGCGGGACAGAGTCAGGCTCCAGAAGGACAAGGCTTGGATAATATGCCACGAAAGCGATGGGTATCACAAATGTGAATATGAACCTGAATATGCCGCTGAATATGCTTGAGGGGTATCTGGCAAAGTCCTTGAATCTGAACATGATCACCATAACATAACCCGATCCCTGAATCCAGAAGCAGGTGGCGGCTGCGAAGTTCATGATCGCGATCATAAAAAGGGATGCGGTCAGCAAAAAAACGGAAGCCTTCGCTATGGTCAAAGCCGTAACGGGGATCCCTATGTGATACCAGGAATAAATAAGCGTCCCCATCCCGAAAGCAAGCTGTCCCAGACCCTTCACATCGAAAACCTCCGAGATGAAGTAAAAGAACACATTTATGGGCCGGAAGCAGTATTTGATAAAGTCGCCGGACTGTACCATGAATCTCAGGTTCCAGTTGTTATCGAAAAAACACTGGACCGGTGTCAGGGCTATGAGTGAGAAGCCGTATAAAAACAGCATGTGGTAATAGTCCCACCCGTTAATCGTCGGAAAGTTGTGAAAGAGTATCATAAAGGTCAGAAATCCCGACAGATCCGTCATTATCATCCCTATCGTGGATATGATAAAATCCGCTCTGTAGCTCATTTTGCTCTTAAGATCCTGGATCAGGATCTTTTTATAGATCGAAAGATAAAACGATAATCCTCTTTTTTTGGTAACCATACTTTCAACCTCCGTTCACTGTGATCTTCTTAATGGAATACTCCCAGAAAAGATTGCCTGCAACAGTCAGTATTATGATCCAGACAAACTGAAATCCAAGCTGTGAAAGCAGTCCGGAAAGGGTATCCGATCCGTTTTTTTCAAGAAGTATCGTAAGCGGTACATCATAAACTGCCCTGAATGGGAGCATTCTCACTATCCTTGCCACCCTTTCGGGGAAGAAGGCAAGGGGAATTGAAGCACCGGATAAAAGCAGCACTATGGTTTCCTTTACGATGTTTACTCCCCAGGTGGATTCAGTATAAAGGCAAAGGGTTGCCACCAGCATTTCTATATTGAAATTAACAAGCAGGGCAAGTATCACGGATACTGCAAAATACAGCAGATTGATCCCCATAGGAATGGCTCCTTTTGTTATTATGCCCACCACGATAAAGGTCGGTATGAAGGTCAGCACGAAAAGCACCACGTGTGAGCCTGAATAGGACCAGAAGGTGTAGATCCTGTAGCGCATGGGCTTTAAAAGATCCAGTATTATCTTGCCGGACTGGATCGAACGGCTCATGTCCCAGACGATAAACATCTCAAGGAAATTAAACAGTGCCGTTGCCAGGATCAGATATATCATAGTGTCGGAAAAGGTCATGCCGTTAACCTCTGACCTGCCGCAGGAAGCATAGATCGCCTTCCACAGGAAATAAACCAGGGCAAGATAGATCAGATTGGCAAACAGGGTGACAAATGTTCCGAGCCTGAACTGCAGTGATTCCATGATGCCGGCCCGGGTTAATGCCGGAAATCTTTTCATATTCATTATTAAGCCTCCTTTACCGCAGAATCCTCATAAATTTTCCTGATCACCTCTTCGGTGGAGATCTCCTGAAGCTCGATATCCTTGACCTTGTGCTCCTTCTGGGTGTCAGATATGACCTTCATGACATCGGTGGTGTTTTCATCGATCACGCGCTCGATCCATTCATCCTGTCCGATGCGCATGCGAAGGGTCCTGTAGGAACCAAAGTAGGACTTAAGATGGTCGATGTCGTTATCGTAGATCTTCTGCCCCTTGTCGATGATGATGATCCGCCTGCAGAGGGCATCAACATCACCCATATCGTGAGTTGTGAGGATGACGGTGGTGTGCCTGACCTCATTAAGACCGAGTATGAGCTCCCTTATCCTGCTCTTCATGGAAACGTCGAGTCCGATGGTCGGCTCGTCTAAAAAGACGATAGCGGGATTATGCAAAAAAGCGGCCAGTATATCGCTTAAGGTTCTCTGTCCGAGTGACATCTGCCTTACGGGTTTATGAAGGATGGGCTCGATATCAACCAGAGACCGATAGAGCTCGATCATATCCATGTAGTCCTTATCCTCTACCAGATAGATATTTTTAAGGAGCCTGAAGGATTCGATCAGGGGCAGCGACCACCAGAGCTGGCTTCTCTGTCCGAAAACAACGCCTATGTTTTCAGAGTTTCTGGTTCTTTCCTTATATGGAACAAGGTCATTTACAAGGATCGTTCCGGCACTTGGCTCCAGCACCCCGGTCATCATCTTGATGGTCGTAGATTTGCCTGCGCCGTTTGGACCAAGATACCCTATGATCTCGCCCTTTTTTACTGACAGGGATACGTTCTTAACCGCCTCAACGGTGTTGTAATCCCTTGAAAAAAGATCCCGTATGCTTCCCTTAAGCCCCTCGTGCCTGTTGAGGACCTTAAAATTCTTGCATACATCCTTCATTACTATCGCTTCTTCTGACATATTCTCTCCCTTCCGCATGCAGCTGTGCCGGAGCCGTTAAGCCTTAAACCGTGTTCCCGGCTGTTAATAAAGGTTGATTTTGTTGACATTTATAAGTATATTATCTTCAGGTGTACTTTTATACAGGTTTTAGGACGGATTTTTATAACGATATTACACCGTACTGAAAGATTGTTATAAAAAATCCGGTTATGAGGGAAAATTGTTATGAAACGGGAGATGATGGGACTCATCGTAAAAAATGAGGACGGATCGGAGATAGTAAATTACGATAACGATTCGTTTCCTTCATATATTTATGGGGGATGGATCGCCCCTAAGGTGACATGGGAGAGAGTGCCGCATTTCCATGAGGATGTGGAGCTTGTTTCCGTGCGATCCGGAAATATGGCCTACAGCGTTAACGGAAAGACCGTAATGCTGCATGAGGGGGACACCATCTTTGTCAATTCAAACCAGATCCATTACAGTATGGCGGTGGAGGAAGAGGTGGCAAGATATGTCATTTTTATAATTAATCCGGCGGTTTTAAGCCCCTCCGTGGCTGTGCAGATGCAGGCTGTCATGCCTGTCATAAATAATACCGGGCTCTCCTATATCAGATTCCGGGGTGAGAACGAGAATACGAAAAAGATATATGATCTTATGGAGGATCTTCCGGATATCAGGCTGGATGCCTTCCGGATCACAAAGGCATTTTATTCCATATGGGAGATAATCATGAATCAGAGCGCTCATTACGGCATGCTTGAGCCTGAGGGTGAGACTGATATTCATATGAAATCATTTAAGAATATGATGTTTTACATACAGAGGGAATACAGGAATAAGGTTACGCTGGAGGAGATCGCTTCAAGCGGAGGTGTGAGCAGGACGCTCTGCAACAGGCTGTTTCATAAGTATGTGGGGGAATCCCCGGTAAATTATCTGCTTAAGCTCAGGGTCAGAAAGGCTGCCGAATATCTCAGGACGACAGCATATCCCCTTGTCAGGATAGCGGACCTTTCGGGCTTTAACGGTGTCAGTTATATGTCGGAGATGTTCAAAAAAACGCTGGGTCAGTCACCGCTAAACTACAGAAAGACCTGGAAAAAAGGAAACGAAGGGACAGTAACACGGAAACACGGAGGACAGCAGAGTGGTTTACATAACGATAACCGGTAAGGGGGATTCCTGATTGTACTTTATTTTGAACAATTTTTGTGATATCATTTTCTCCGAAAACGATTCAGTTATTGATTTAAAGAGGTTATCGTTTTGAGATGAAGGGTCTGTTCCGTTTATACGCTATTCTGATATTAACGGCAGCATCCCTTGCTCTTTCGGGGTGCGGGGCGGCTTTGGAAAAGGCAGCCGGCCCGGTTAAGCCGGAAGAGGAGAGCGGAGATGCCGGATCCGAAGAGCCGGGAGTTCTGCAGTCTGATAAAAAGCAGGACAGGTCTGAGACTGACCCTGAAAGAACCGGTTCAGGTCCTGAATCTCACGGTCAGCTGAAAGTGGAAAATGGGATCCTTAAGGACAGGGAGGGAAAGCCCTTTCAGCTTCGCGGCATGAGCACCCACGGCATAGGCTGGTTTCCTGACTACATCAACGCAGGAGCCATGAAGTCTGTTAAGGAAGCAGGCGGAAACGTGATGAGGATCGCCATGTATACCCAGGCGGACAGGGGCTACCTTTCAGAACCGGACCGGAGCATGATGCTTGTGAAGCAGGCAGTTGAAAATGCCAGGGCCATGGATATGTATGTTATCGTGGACTGGCATATCTTAGATGACGGTGATCCGAACGCTCATCTTGACAAGGCAATTACATTTTTCGATGCGGTCGCATCACTTTACCCAAAAGATCCGGCTATACTTTATGAAGTCTGCAATGAACCAAACGGCGTAAACTGGGACAGGATCTCAGAATATGCCTATGCCATATGTCCCGTGATCAGGCAGTATTCGCCTGAAGCGGTGATCATTCTTGGGACCCCGGATTATTCCTCGGATCTTGGATCACCCACAGACAAACCCTTTCCGGGGGAGAACATCCTTTACGCCTATCACTATTATGCCGGAGAGCACGGGGGGTATTCGGGTCTTGAGAAGGCTCTGAAAAAGAACCTTCCCGTTTTTGTTTCCGAATGGGGGATCGGCAAAGACGGTTCGGGGGAGCCGGCCTTAAAGGAAGGCCGGGAATTTGCGGAGTTTATATCTGAGAAGGGTTTAAGCTGGTGTGCCTGGTCGCTATGCAACAAGGATGAGGTGTATTCGGTTTTGAAACCCGATTGTGACAAATTGAGCGCCTGGGGCGAAGAGGATCTGACGGAGGTCGGAAGGGTCATGTTTTCTGCAATGGGAGGAAAAGCCCCGTGAAGAAGACTGCAAAGGTGATCTATCTGATCCTCCTCCTTGGCTTCACGGTGGTCTATCTTTTCTGGAGGATAGGCTGGACCCTGCCGAAGGGTCACGGGGCTTTGGATATGTTTTTTGCCCTGATCCTTCTTTTTACGGAGCTTATGGGCGTGGCTGAAATGATCATACACTATGGTCTGGAAGCCGGGCGGAGGGACTGTCCGCCCCTTCCCAAAAGCGGGAAGGAAACTTTATGGCCGGAGGTGGATGTCCTGGTCACAACCTTCGGGGAGCCGGCAGACCTTCTTGAAAGAACCCTTAAGGCATGCCTTGATATGGAATATGAAGGCAGGGTCCGTGTCTGTTTATGTGATGATTCGGGAAGGGAGGAATTAAAGGCACTTTCTGAAACTCTGGGTGTGAAATATCTGACAAGATCAGACAGGAGGGATGCAAAGGCGGGAAACCTGAATGAGGCTCTTAAGCACACGGATTCTCCCCTTGTGGCCGTTTTTGATGCGGATATGTGTCCCGACAGGCATTTCCTTAAGGAAACCGTGCCCTATTTCCTTGCAGGCAAAGACAGGCACGGTAAACAGCTGGTTTCGGCAAAGACAGGTCTTGTCCAGACACCTCAGGATTTTCGGAATGAAGACCTCTTTCAGCGGGCATTTCGAGCAGGAGAGTGCATACCCAACGAACAGGATTTTTTCTATCTGGAGCTGGAGCCTGCAAGAAACACCTGCAATGCTGTGATCTTCGGCGGGTCCAATGCCCTGATCTCAAGAAAGGCCCTTAAGGAGGCAGGAGGCTTCGTGACCGGAACCCTGACAGAGGATTTTGCCACAGGCATAGAGATACAGAAAAAGGGCTTCAGGTGCATAGCATTAGACAGACCCCTTTCATCGGGACTTGCGCCGGAATCACTTGCGGCTTTGATCAGCCAGAGGACCCGGTGGGCCAGGGGCTGCATTCAGGCAGGGATCAGAACCCGTCTTCTGACCTCAAAGGGGCTTAATGCGGCTCAGAGGCTCAGCTATCTGGCAGCGGTCACCTACTGGTATGCACCCCTTAAGAGAGCGGTATATCTCCTTGCTCCCCTGATGTTTTCCGTTTTCGGGATCACGGTTATGAACTGCGATTTTAAACAGATGCTTATGTTCTGGCTTCCAATGTACCTGCTTTCAACGCTGGGGATACGGCTTTTTTCAGGCGGGATACGGTCTGCAAAATGGAGTGAGATCTATGAGCTCTGTCTTTTTCCTTTTCTGCTTCCCGGGGTGCTGGCAGAAACAGTGGGGATCAGGAAGAAGGACTTTAAGGTTACGGATAAAAGCGGCAGTCAGGGGTGGCATTTTTGGTATCTGCTGCCTTTTGCGGCTCTGACAGGGCTTTCGGTTCTGGGCATAGTGAACACGGTGGGACGGATGATAGATGAGCAGACTACAATTTATCTTTTTCTGCTCTTCTGGCTTGTCTTTAATCTCTATGAACTGTTGTATGCATTTTTGTTTGTGCTTTCATGCCGGAGACTGCCGGCTCAGAAGGAGAGGAAAATAAGAATCCACCGCCTTGCAAAGGGACAGCTTTGGCGGACGGGTCTTTTATGGATAATACTGAGGATATTTTTCACGACAATGCAAAAACGTATATCCGACAGCATTTAGTCAGATTTAAGCTATGTTTTATAGAGGAGGAAATGAAATGAAACAAAGAAGGAAGGCGCTGACAGCGGCTGTTCTTGCTTTAGCCCTTGGGATCGAACTATGCATTCCGGTTACGGCTGCCGAAAACCCGGGAAATCCCTCCCGGGAGACTTCTGAGGCGGGATCTGAAAATGCAGCCCCGGAAGGGAGCGGTGAAAACATCAGGACCGGGGAACCTTCGGAAAACGGGACCGGCTCTGAGCCTTCACAGAATACCTCCGGCTCGGAGCCTTCACAGAATAGCTCAGACTCGGAGCCTTCGCAGAATACTCCCGGAACCGGGTCTTCAGGCAACGGCGGGGAGGAGGAAGAGGACAGTGGAAGGTTTAAGACGGTCTCATTTGACGGCACCGGGGATAATTCCGGAAGGTTTACCTATGAGATCGATCTTTCCGAAAACTCGGCTAAGCTTGTAGGCGCAAAGGGAGAGGGCTTAAGCATAAGCATTCCGAAAAGCATTGAATATGACGGAAAATCCTACGAAGTCACAGCCATATCCGAAAATGCCATAGACAGCAACATAGGTTCCCTTACGGTTGACGAAGATCTCAGGACCATACATGGAAACCTCTTTGACTGGAAAAAAGAGACGGCAAGAAATGTGGGTATCGATGGGGAGAATCCGGAGGATTACTACAGATACGCAAATAAGTACGAGGAATCTTCTCAATACTATGGCTATGTATCATCAAAACCCCTGGGTTACATCATCGAGGATGTCCCCGACACAGAGGCAACTCTTGAAGCCATACCGGATTTTATAGAGAGAAATTATGACGAGGGAGCCTATTATGCCGGAAAATGCCTGGTGAGAGTCGATCCTGCATATACAGGCGATTTTACGGTGAAGGATGGGACAGTGTGCATCCTGGCCTCCGCCTTTGAAGGGTGTGAAAACATCATGAATGTCAACCTGCCGGCTTCGGTGGAATTTATCGGTATGAGAGCCTTTGCAAACAGCTCCCTCACCGGAGTGAACCTTCCCGCGGGACTCACGGGACACAGTGACAGCATAGCCGCCTTTACCTTCTACGGATGTAAGGACCTTCACAGCGTGACCTTTGATGAAGGGGTCACTCTTTCAGAGATCGGAGCCTATGCCTTTATGGACTGCTCTTCTCTGGAGGGATTCGACTTTTCAAAGGTGGGAAACAGTGCCCTTCAGACCATGTGCTTTGCCGGAGCCTTTAATGATGCCGAGATCGCCCTGCGTCCCGAGCAGTTTGGTGTCAATATATGTGAGAGCTATGATTACTATCCCGGATCAGCCACATTGGGGGGCTCTCAGGAAGAAATCACACCTGTGATCAGATATTACATAGAGGAGCAGCCGGCTCAGTTTGCCGCATCCGGGGTAGAGAAGGTAACTTTTCTGGAAAATACAAGCGATTCGGAACTTGTCAGTACATCCATACCTGTGTGCTGCTTCTATGGCTGTGACCGGCTGGAGGAGGTGAACCTTTCTGCCTCAGTCAGGGGGCTTCTGACCTCCTGTTTCGACGGATGTAAAAAGCTCAGTGAGGATATCCTGGCTCAGGAAGGCTGCAAGGTTCAAAGCCTGAGCTTCAGATGCCTTGCAGGCACGGGTCTTACCGAGATCACGATCCCGGAGAGCATTTTAAGCCTTACAGGTGCCGTTTTTGCCGAAGATCCCGGTCTTGAGACCATGAACTGGAGGGCTTCAAGTGGATATGTTTCTCTTTTTTCCGTGCTTAATGACTGCACGGGAAATAACGGCAATCCCTTTAGGACCTGTTCGGACAGCGGGAAAAATGTTGATCAGTCAGACTACATGACCAAGCCGGAAAAGAAGGGCAATACCTTTATAACCACTCTTAATCTGTATGAGCCCTTCATCAGCGCCAACATGATCTACAGTGAAGACCCTAATGGGCAGTACAATTCAGGCAGTTCAACGATCTTCAACTGCCAGCCCTATCTGGAGACCGTAAATATCTATAACTCTCCGGATAATGATATACAGATCCCGGGGAACATGTTCCTTTTTAATGCTTCAATGTCTGAGGTAAATTTTGCGCATCCCGAAAAAGTAAAGGAGATATCAGGCGGTGCCTTTGAATTCTGTCCTTCGCTTAAAAGCTTTCCCTTTACGGAGATGACGGAGCTTAAAAAGATAGGAGGGTCAGCATTCCTCCTTCATGGTGGAGCCTCCTCGATCACTGCCGGATTTGTCAAAGGACTTGCGGATGATGATCCCCGGAAGGACTACGGTCTGGGTGAAGTGGATCTCAGCAGGTGTAGTAAGCTTGAATACATAGCCCCGGCCGCTTTCTACACCCAGTACAACCTGACGGATCTGAAGCTTCCGGCAGGTGTCAAGCTGCATGACTATAACCCGGACAGCAGCTACTACGACTCCAGTAAATTCTATCCGGGAGTCTTTGTGGGCTGTGCTTCCTTAAAGCATCTTACTGCCGACTGCAAAATGGAGGATCTCAGTACTTCCTACCTTGCAAATAATTTTTACGTTTATAAGACCTATACGGGTTCATATCCATCGGACAGCGTATCATGTGTAAATGACGTGCTTGAAACCATAGAACTGAATAATGCCGGTGAGTTTCCGCATTACAGCTATTTCAGCTGCATGACTGCCCTTAAGAACATCACACTGAAAAACACGGAAAGCATACCCAAGGGCGCGTTCACATATTGTTCTTCACTGGAAAACGTAAAGCTGCCGGATGCGAAAAAGATCGGTATTGACGGTGAATATAACTTCTATTCCGTGTTCTGCGGCTGCCCGGACTTTAAGCTTTATGCTCCTGAGGTTACGGAGGTCGGAGATTGTGCCTTTTTCGGATCGAAGCTTTCAGCCATAGATCTTCCGAAGGCAGTGAAGTTCGGTAAATTTGCCTTTGCTGACAGTGACAGGCTTAAGAATATCAGGATTCCGGAGGGGACAAAAGAGCTGAGCTGGTTTATGTTTGATGACTGTGACAGCCTGGAAAGGGTTTCGCTTCCTTCCACCCTTAAAACCATTGGCTGGGCAGCGCTTAAGAACTGCGCGAAGCTTAAGAGTGTTATAATACCATCCTCAGTGACCCTGATAGATGATGATGCTTTCGCTATGACGGATGATGATGCCTTTGCAATAAATGATGTCTTCGGCTACAGCTATATTGACCGGCTGGAAAAGAAGTCCAGGAAGGGCAGTCTTAAGGTATACCTTTCCGGAAGTCCGGAGATCAAAACCTCATTAAGTGCCGATGACATGAGTGAGCGGAAGGATTATGGACTTATTGATGAAGATGAGCCCATATCATCACATTACACGGAAGAGCAGAAGGAAGCCATCCTGGCCTTTAAGGAGGCTATGAAGAAGCTCCTTCCCATACCTGACGGTTCAACGCTCTTCTGGGCGAATGATGAGGCCAGGGAAAGGGCGGAAAGCTATAAGGAGGAGCATGCACCGGGCCTTATGATCCTGGAGGGTGTCAGCGAAAATGAGAGCGTCAGTGACAACACAAGCGTAAGTGACAACACAAGTGTCAGCGACAACACGGGTGTAAGTGACAATACGGGTGTAAGTGACAATACGGGTGTAAGTGACAATACGGGTGTCAGCGATAACACGGGTGTCAGCGACAACACGGCTCTGACTTTATCTGCCGACGATATCGAGGTAGTCTACAGCGGCGAAGCGGTTTCATCTGCTTTGATCAGGGGAAGGGCCTCCCGGGAAGGAAAGGATGTTTCAGGAAACTGGACCTTTAAGGAGGGACAGGAACTTACAAATGTGGCAGACAGCGGAATAAAGACGGTGGTCTTCACACCGGACGGTGAAGAGCTTTCACAAAACGAGGTCACCATCAATCTGAACATCCTCAGAAAGCCCGTTAAGGTTAAAGCTGATGACAAGACCATGACCGAGGGTGAAAAAGAGCCGGCTCTTACAGCCACGGTAACGGGTCTTATCGGAAACGACACGGTATCCTATGATCTTTCACGGACTCAGGGCACGGCAGCCGGTCTTTATACCATAACTCCGGAAGGTGACAGTGAACAGGGCAACTATTCCGTCACCTTTGAGACAGGAACCCTGTCCATAGTAAAAAAGGAGGCTCCGGTCTGTGAGCATACCCACACGGTGCTGAGGGATGCAAGGGAAGAGAACTGTACCTTTGAGGGCTACACAGGTGATACATACTGCTCAGACTGCGGGATCCTGATCAAAAAGGGGCAGATCATCCCTGCTGATCCCGATAAGCATGACTTTGATCTTGCAAACGGGGTGGTGTCCCTGAAGCCTACGGAGTATTCCATGGGAGAGACCACCTATTACTGCAGGCATAACAGGATCCACACGCAGACTCTTAAGAATATCCCCCAGCTTCCTTCAAAGGATGGAGTTGATTACGGTGATTTTATCGAGGATACCAATTCCTTAAGCGGGGATACAGCACCCAAGGCCGCGCCTGTTGAGGATGAAGAGGGAAATGAGGTGGGAACCGCCATCAGCATCGGCGGAGAAGAGGTTTCGAGGATCGTGACCGACCCGGAGACCGGCAGCGAGACTGTTGAATCAAAGGTCTGGATATATGGTCTCAAGGATAAATATACTTATACCGGAGCAGACATAGTGCCTGATTTTCATGTGTATGACGGTGTGAGGAAGCTTTCAGCAGGCTCCGATTATTCAATTAACGTGCAAAATAACAGGTATGTGGGGAAGGCAACAGTTACTGTTAAATTTAAGGGCAACTACAGCGGATCCGAAAAGCAGGTCCTGAATTTTGAGATCACTCCCGCGATTCTGGGAGAAGACATAATCGCCCATGAGACCGGGGCGACTGTCAACGGAAGGGCTCAAAAGCCGGTTCCCCTTTTAACCTGGGCAGACACAGGGAAGACCGTAAACAAGAGGTTCTACAGTGTTTCCTATGACAGGGTGGTTAAGGATGCCGGAGAATATACCGCATTCATAACTTCCGCAGACAGGAACTTTATGGGGGAGACCAGGGCAAAGATCAGGCTTGTGGGAGAAAGCGGTCTGCTCTTATCAAAGGCAAGTGTGAAATTTGATCCCAAGACCTATGAATACAGGGGAAAGCCCATAGTTCCCGATCCCGGATCCTATTCCTTAAAGATCGGTTCAAAGACTCTTCCTTCCGATGCCTATGAGATTCAGAGTATTTTCGATAATCTTAAGCCGGGCAAGGCAACGGTGATCTTTGAGGCAAAGCCCGGCAACAGCTACGGATATGTGGGTAGTAAATCCGCAGTCTTTACCATTAAGGGTAAGAGGGAATTAAAGAAAAGCGGGGATGATCCGGATTTTGAATATGTTGTGGAGGATCCCGTGCCCTATTCAAAGGGCGGAGCAAAGGCAGGGGTAGTTGTCAGGGATGGCGGAGTCCTGCTTAAGGAAGGAGAGGATTATGTTCTTTCCTACAGGAACAACAAGGTCTTAACAAAGGGTGAAAAGACTGCCGAGGTCACTGTTAAGGGTAAGGGCAACTATAAGGGTTCTGTTAGTCTGAAATATGCCATCGGCAGGCAGAAGCTGGAGGACTTAAAGGATAATATCGTGATCGCAGACCAGTTTGTTCCTAAGAACAGGCTGAAGGCACCTTCGATAACGATCACAGACCTTGACGGAAAACTGCTTAATGTTAACAGGGATTACCTGGTGGAAAAAACCGATGATACGGATCCCGGAAACACCGTAAGCTCGGGAATTGTGTATGTCACCATTGCCGGGGCTGAAAATGGAGCCTATGAGGGTAAATGTGTGGTTTCCTTCAGATACAATGAAAAGGCAGCCTCTAACATTTCAAAGGCGAAGCTTATTAAGGATATCCCGGATCAGATCTACACCGGAAGCTCAGTGAAGCTTTCAAACGCTGCCCTTAAGGAGATCCTTTACACCGGAAGCAAGGATTCCCCGGAATTCCTTGTGCCGGGTCGGGATTTTACGGTTAAGGGATACAGCAATAACATTAAGAAGGGAAAGGCAAAGGCTGTAGTTTACGGAAAGGGAGCCTTTGCCGGAAAGAAGAACATAAGCTTTAAGATCGTTCAGAAAAAGGCGGATTATAAGGGAAGCCTTGCCGAAGACGGCTGGGTGAAGTAAAAAGAACAGTAACAGGGAATACACAAATGAAAGAGGGGGACGGTTCAGCCGTCCCCCGATCACTGTTATTCTTAAGAGTGATCCTGTACAGTTTATGACCGGTCTGCTGAAGGAAAAATTCGATGGAAATAATTGACCCCAAATTTATTGCGAAGGTGGGAATAATATGAGAAAACACTATTTGGACAACATCCGTTGGATTACTGTTATCATAGTTGTGATCTTTCACGTATTCTACATGTATAATGCCGAAGGAGTGCCTGGTGGCGTGGGCAGGATAACAGATTTGCCGGTTCAGTACTATGACATATTCCAGTATCTGGTTTATCCCTGGTTTATGCCGGTGTTATTTATTGTTTCGGGAATCAGTGCAAGAATTTATCTGGATCAGCATTCCGGCAAAGAATTTCTGAGGTCAAGAACCTTAAAACTTCTTGTTCCTTCAACAGTAGGACTTTTTGCCTTTCAGTTTGTTCAGGGATATGTGAACATGTCCATCGGTGGAGGTTTTGAGGGTCTCGCCGCTGAAGGTGTTCCCAAACCGGTCATATTTTTTATTATGGTTTTATCCGGAAGCGGAGTGCTGTGGTATATGCACCTTCTTTGGGTCTACTGCGTGATGCTTTTGCTGATCAGGAAAGTTGAAAAAGGAAAACTGTTAAAGGCAGGAGAAAAAACACCTCTGTGGCTGATAGTGCTATTCGTTTTTCCTGTCTGGGGAGCAGCGCAGATTCTTAATACTCCCATTGTTTCCGTTTACAGATTTGCATTTTACTTTGTGTTCTTTTTTCTCGGATTCTATATATTCTCAAATGACGCCGTGACAGGCAGGTTAAAGAGGGTATCGGTACCTTTGATCCTTATTGCTGTGACACTTTGTGTGATCTTCACCGTTTCCTGTTTTGGCGAAAACTACGCTGACAAGCCGATAAACAGAGGCTTTTTGTATGCGCTTGATGCATATGCGGGGTCTTTGGCAATGCTTTCGGGAATGGCACGTTTTGGGGATTTTTCGAATGCCTTTACGAAGTGGATGTCCGACCACAGCTTTGGTCTTTACGTATTTCATTATCTTGGAATATCTTCCGTTGCGTTATATATTGCAAAACCAAAGCTTGCTCCGGCAGTTGTATGCTATTTACTCAGTCTTGTGGCAGGATTTTTATTTGGCTATGGTCTGTATGCCATTATTTCAGGAATTCCGTTTTTTAGATGGGCAGTATTGGGAATTAAGAAGAAAAAGGAGAAATAAATGATGGGATATTGACAAAAAGCAATCATAGAGTTATACTGATGATGGAAAAAATAGAGAAATACATCATATACTCTTCGGGAGATAAAGCATTGAACATAGATCAGAAGCATCCGCTTACATACTATTTCAGATAATCAGGAGGCAAATCGGAGGTTGATGAGCGTCTTAGCGCTTCAGCGCTTAGAGGCTTACATACGAAGTGAAACGGAGGAGACCATTATGACAGAGAAGGGAAGAAGAGATTTCTGCATAGAGTGCAGGAAAGAGACCGAGTACCTTTTGCAGAAGAAGGACATCGTAAAGAATATAAGGGATAAGGAGTATACCTTTGCAATTTCTGTGGCTGTTTGCGCAGAATGCGGGGAGGAAATGAGCATTCCGGGTCTTATTGATAAGAATGTTCAGGAAATCGATGAGCAGTACAGGGCGGCAGAGGGCCTTGTATCGATTGACGATATCGAAAAGCTCATGAAGATATATAAGATCGGAAAGGCTCCGTTGTCCTTGGCGCTTGGGTTCGGAGAGGTGACGATTCCGAGATACCTGGAAGGGCAGGTGCCTTCCAAAGAGTATTCAGATATCATGAAAGCAGCGCTTTCATCCCCGGCATACATGAATCAGAAGCTCATGGAAAACAGGGAGAAGCTGACAGATGCGGCTTACAGAAAAGCTTTTGCCGCGGCAGAAAGCATAGAGAGCCTGTTTTCCGTATCAGATAAGATGCTCCGGGTGATCGCATATATCTTTGAAAAGCTGGAAGAGGTAACGCCTCTCATGCTTCAGAAGTTGCTTTACTTTGTTCAGGGCGTGTATTCCGCATTGTATGGAAGACCGATCTTTGAAGAGGATTGCAGGGCGTGGGTACACGGCCCGGTCTATCCGGAGGTATATGAGCTGTTCCGGGATTTCAAATATAATCCGATCGATGACGCGCGATTCGCACTTCTGGAAGGAACAGAGGATGCCCTGACGGATGACGAGAAGCGGGTGATCGACCTTGTTGTGAACACGTTCGGGATGTATGGCGGAAAGGTGTTGGAAAGGATTACTCATAATGAGGATCCGTGGATGGAAGCGAGAAAAGGATATGGCGACAGCATTCCTTCCAGTGAGCTTCTGCCTAAAGAGAGGATCATGAAGTATTATATCCTGATAAACCAAAAATATGGGATAGATACGGAGGATGGCTTGCGGACATATATTCATGATATGCTTGTTGAGTGATGGAATTGATGATGAATTATTGAAAGATCCGGGGATGGTAGCGGATCTGCTAAATTGGTTGAGGAGAGTATAGGCATATGGAAATAAAAGATGATCGAATAGATTCCGGAAAAGCCTTTGATTGGGGAAAGACTTCAAGGGAATATGCAAGGTACAGAGATATCTATCCAGAAGAATTCTATAAGAAGATTGTGGACAGAAGCCTCTGCATAAACGGACAGAGAGTCCTTGATCTTGGAACCGGTACAGGAGTGTTGCCGCGCAATATGTACAAATACGGGGCAGAATGGACAGGAACCGATATTTCTCCGGAGCAGATTGAACAGGCACGGATTCTTGCCACGGCATCGAAAATGAAGATTGATTTTCAGGCAGTTCCGACAGAACAGCTGGAATTTCCGACACGAAGTTTTGACGTGATCACGGCCTGTCAGTGCTTTTGGTATTTTGATCATGAAAAGGTCATGCCCAAACTGGCCGAACTTCTGAAAACGGATGGAAAGCTGCTCATCCTCTATATGGCATGGCTGCCATATGAAGATAAAATCGCAGGCGCAAGCGAAGAACTTGTGCTTAAGTACAGTCCCAAATGGTCAGGTGCCGGGGAAACGAGACATCCGATTTGGATTCCGGATATTGCATATGAATATTTTGAGATGGAAGATCATGAGGAATATGATCTGATGGTGCCATTCACCAAAGAATCCTGGCATGGGAGAATGAGAGCCTGCAGAGGTGTGGGAGCCTCATTGTCAGAGACAGAATTAGCCGGATGGGATAAAGAGCACAGGGAGCTACTCAACAGGATCGCACCGGAACAGTTTGAAGTCCTACACTACGCAGCTCTGGCAGTGCTACGAAAGAGAGAATAATAAGTGGAGATAGTGATAAAATCAATGATAGGATGGATATAGTATTTTATGAAAAAAGATGAGAATCGGCAGATGGATTATTCGATAAAGAAAGTAACAATAGATGATTATGATGCCATATATGAACTATGGAATTCTACGGAGCAGAGCCGCAGGGCATTGAATCCGGTTGATGATTCCCGGGAAGGAATTGCCAGGTATCTAAAGAGAAATCCCGATACATGCTTCGCCGCAGTGAAGGATGGTAGGATCATCGGAGTTATTCTGACCGGTCATGATGGTAGACGGGCAATCGTACATCACCTGTGTGTGCATCCTGACTGCCGTCGCATGGGTATAGCAGGACATCTGGTTTCCCTGGCAGAGGAAGCTTTGCAGAAGAAAGGAATACAGAAGATATTCGGACTGGTGTTTAAGGATAATGAAATGGCAAATGCCTTTTGGGAACAGCAGGGATATTCTCTCAGAACGAATCTGAATTACCGCAACAAAAGCCTGAATGAACAGATTCCTACAGGAGAGTAAACCTAAATAATTGAGGGTTGAAGAAGTAATGGTACTGAGAATTTATAAAAAGGAAGATGCCCAGATCATAGCCGAGTGGTTACGGTCAGAGGAAGAATTATACAAGTGGTCTGCCGATAGATTTAATAAGTATCCTCTTTCTGGCAAAGACATCAATGAGAATTATGCGCCTCAGATTGAAACAGGGAGGTTCATTCCGCTTACTGCCGTAAATGATGATGGAGAGGTTGTTGGCCATTTCATCATAAGGTACCCGCACGATGACGATGACAGATCTGTTCGTTTTGGTTTTGTAATCATTGATCCGGCGCTAAGGGGAAAAGGATACGGAAAAGAGCTGCTCAGGCTTGGAATAGAGCATGTAAAGGAAAATCTGAATGCCGCAAGAATTGATCTGGGTGTATTTGAGAATAATGAGAGCGCAAGGCATTGTTATGAAGCCGTAGGTTTTACTGAGTATGCTCAGAGAAAATGTGAGATGCCGATAGGTATATGGAATTGTGCGGATATGGAATTGTTTATAAAACGGACGATTGAAACAGACCGCATGCTCCTACGCCGCTGGGAAGACAGTGATGCAGAGGATTTATACAAATATGCCAGTGATCCGGATGTGGGTCCGATCGCAGGATGGCCGCCTCACCGGAACATCGAGGAAAGCCGTGATGTGATAAAGAATGTTCTAAGCGGTAAGGAAGCTTATGCCATCTGTCTGAAAGAGGATGGAAAAGCTATCGGAGCCATCGAACTTAAGTTGAACGGTCATACCGATATGACTGACCGGGACGATGAATGTGAGATGGGTTACTGGCTTGGGAAACCGTTTTGGGGTCAGGGTATCATGCCGGAAGCCGTGAAGGAAATGCTTCGCCACGCCTTTGAGGACTGCGGAATGCAAAAGGTCTGGATCGGATATTATGAAGGAAATAACAAGTCTAAGCGAGTCCAGGAGAAATGTGGATTTAAGTATCAATGGCGGTCAGAGAATGTGGATGTGCCGCTGATGCACGAGAAGCGGACAGGCCATGTTAGCCTGATGACGAAGGAAGATTGGGGGAGCAGAGAAGATAACTTTTGGTTTAAGATAAGGTGATTTATGGAACTAAGAAAAATGACAAATAATTCGTCTGATATTGAGGGTTGGAAAGCATAAATTCAGAGGCTATTCCGGAGTGTGAACGAAATACGCTCAGAGATCTAATAAATACCGGTGCAACGGTTATTGGCATATATATTGAACAACCTGTTGGATTTTTGGTAGTAAGGGAATACATAAGTGTTCTTTACTTAGCTTATTTGGCAGTAAAAAGTGATCTGCGTTCTAGAGGGATAGGTGGAATGGCGCTCCGGAAACTGATATCTGAATATCAAGATCATATGATTGTAGTGGAATATGTAGCCCCAAATACTTGTTCCCCTCAAAATGATATGAATATTCGCCGTAAGGGATTCTACTTGAGAATTGGTTTTCTTGAGACGGGTTATTTTACTTTTTATGATGACACTGGATTTGAAATTGCTTGCATGGGTTCAGATTTTGACGTGGAGTTGTTTGGCGAATTTACAGAGTATTTAAGTAACATGGTATCTGATCACATACCAAGGCCATATAGGCGGAAATGAAGTATCCCTTCTTCATGCACCCACCTGGGTGCATGAAGTGGGTGCAGCGTTAAATTGTATCAAAGTTATGGAGATGATGGAGGCTCTGGGTTATGATATAGAGCTTCATTATGTGAAGAGGGAAGAATGATTTGTGTCAACGGTGTTGCCACAAAATGTGATTTCACGGAAAACGGATTGAGATGCCAGATTGGCATCTCAATCATGAAGGATATTGAGGTCACAATTTGTGACCTCAGAGCACAGGAGTTTTGAGGTTCCAATCTGGAACTTCAAAAGCGGAGATCAGGGAGATAATCGTGAAGTCGCAATTTGCGACTTCACAGGAAGGAAGTTATATGGCAAGTATGAAGGAAAAGGCAGAAATTGTTCCGATAACGATCCAAGTAAACGATATCGGAAATCTGATTTATACCATCAGAGATAAACAAGTGATGCTGGATCATGATTTGGCGGCTTTGTATGGATATGAAGTAAAGCGACTTAATGAGCAGGTAAAGCGTAATATTGCACGCTTTCCTGATGATTTTATGTTTCAGCTTACTCGGGAAGAAGTTGAAGCCGTGAAGTCGCAAATTGCGACTTCACCGAATTCTAATTTTTACTCTGGACAAGAAGGAGGCCGCAGAAAGCCGCCATACGCTTTTACAGAGCAGGGAATCTATATGCTGGCAACGGTTCTAAAGGGTGAGGTGGCTGAACAACAGAGTATATTCATTATGCGTGCATTCCGTGAAATGCGCCGGTTTATAGCCAACAATGCTCTGCTCTTTGAGAAGGTCAGCCATATTGAACTGAAACAGTTGGAATATCAGAAAAGCACCGATGAGAAGTTCGATAAGGTTTTCCAGTATATTGAAGATCACGCAGAATCTGAGCAGAAGATATTTTTTGATGGTCAGATTTATGATGCCTTCAGCTTGATTACATCCATCATCCAGAAAGCCACCAGCGAGATTATCCTGATTGACGGGTATGTAGATGTAGATACGCTGAACATTTTGGCTAAGAAGAATACCGGTGTTGATGTGAAGATTTATACATATGCAAGTGCATCGCTTACAAACAGGGATGCGGCTAATTTCAATGCACAGTATCCGACATTGACGGTAAAGAAGACGCAGGTATTTCATGACAGGTTTATCATACTGGATGGGAAGACAGCATATCATATAGGTGCTTCCATTAAGGATGCTGGTAAAAAGTGTTTTGGCATTTCGCTTCTGGAAGATCCGGGAATGGTGACGGATTTGCTGAATCGGTTAAGGACGGTATAGTGTATGGAAATAACAGATAATCGGATTGATGCTGGAAAGGCCTTTGACTGGGGAAGAACCTCAGAAGAGTATGCAAAGTACCGTGACATCTATCCTAAAGAGTTTTATCAGAAGATAATGCTAAAGAAGCTTATGCTATCTGTCTAAAAGAGGAAGATAAGGCTATAGATGCAATCGAGCTGAAGCTGAACGGGCATACTGATATGACCGACAGGAAAGATGAATGTGAGCTTGGATATTGGCTTGGGAAACCGTTCTGGGGACAGGGCATCATGCCGGAAGCCGTGAAGGAAATGCTCCGCCACGCCTTTGAGGACTGCGGAATGCAAAAGGTCTGGATCGGATATTATGAAGGAAATAACAAGTCTAAGCGAGTCCAGGAGAAATGTGGTTTTAAGTATCAATGGCGGTCAGAGAATGTGGATGTGCCGCTGATGCACGAGAAGCGGACAGGCCATGTTAGCCTGATGACGAAGGAAGATTGGGAATCCGAAAGAAAATCAAAGGAATCCCGATAAAATATGAGATTGAGCATAAAATTAAGTTTTGTTTGGAGGATGATAATGAAGAAGTGGTATGACGAAGAATATGAATTCACCATTGATGTCACAGGTTTCCTTCATGGAAATCATACTGAGAGATATTGCCGCAATGGGGAGGAAATCGGCGACAGTTATACATGCACATATGGATGCCCGATAAACCAGGACGGATATGGAATTTGCTCCAAGACTATGATGATGCTATATCCGCTGATGGAAGCTGTTCGGAGTGGCGGCGACCTTGAAAACCTTGGCGGAGATGGCAAATACAGCAAGACCATTGTGTGCCCAGACGGGTGTGTGATATTTAAGCTGACAGCAAAGCCTTTGGGTAATGAGAATTTTCATAAGGGAGGATTCTGGGATTACCCGGATTCCACAGAACAGGAGAACAAATGATCAGATTTATAGAAACTGCTGAAGAAAAAAGAAGGATCGCAAGAGAAATTCTTGAATCCCTGACAGATTGGTTTGAAGTAGAAGAGAGCCGGGAAAAGTATATCGCAGATTCGGCAGGACAGCCTTTCTGGGCGTCTGCCGATGAAGATATTATTGAGGGCTTTCTTTGCCTTAAAGAGACCGGAAAAGAGACAATGGAACTTGCTGTAATGGGAGTCCGCAAGGAGAGTCACAGAAAGGGAACAGGAAGGAGACTTTTCGAGGAAGCTAAAGATTATGCTGTACGGAAAGGGTATGAATTCATCCAGGTTAAGACAGTTCGCTCAGGTGTATATGAGGACTATGACATAACCAATGAATTCTATAAGAGCCTTGGATTCAAAGAACTTGAAGTATTACCGGATTACTGGGATGAAGCAAATCCTTGTCAGATCTATGTGATGTCTTTGAAAAGTGCAGTAAATACGATAGAGGCACGCCACAGTTACCGCGGGACATACTTGCAGGAAGAAGTACCTGAAGAAGACCTTAAAACGATAGCAAGAGCAGGGATAAATGCACCGTCAGGATGCAATAAACAGACTACCGATGTGATCATTGTCAATGATCCTGAGGTCCTTGCCCGGGTAAAGGCGCAGATAGATCCTCCGGTCGCAGGGACGGCTCCCGCCATGATCATTGTCCTGTCAAAAAGAATCAATGCATACAGGGACAGATGCTTTGCCGTTCAGGATTATTCTGCGGCTATAGAGAATATGCTGCTTGCCATCGTTGAGTTGGGCTATCAGAGCTGTTGGTATGAAGGGCATATCACCGATGATGACAGAATCTGCGATAAGATTGCTTCTGTCCTGAATGTACCGAAGGGATATGATGTTGTATGTATCCTTCCTGTAGGAAAGGCGGCAGATGAAGTCCATTCTCCGAGTAAAAAGCCTTTTTCTGAAAGAGTACGCTTTAACAGATGGTCATGAGATTTCCGCCTACGACAACCGAAAGGATTTTTTTTATGTAAATTTAAAAAAGTATATTGACTCTCACATTATGTGAGGGATTATCGTTGTAGTGAGCTCAAGAAAATACATCCATGGAGGTAGGAACAAATGCTTAAAATAGGCGAATTTTCAAAATTATCCAGAGTAAGCATCAGGATGTTACGCCACTACGATGATATCGGACTTTTAAAACCGGCAGAGATTGATAATTTCACCGGGTACCGCTATTATCGCGAGGAACAGCTTTTTGACATCGGAAGAATCACATCCTTAAAGGATATGGGCTTTGCCCTTGCTGATATTATCAAGATCCTTGACAGCTATGATGATAAAGAAAAGATGGATGCCTTTCTGTCAGAGAGGCAGATGGAACTGTCAAAGCTTTCCAAAGAAACGGAGTACAAACTGATGCTTCTGGAAACAGCCAGAAAGAGGCTGAGGAAGGAGCAGAATATGAGTTTTGATGTAACTGTAAAAACAATACCGGAGAGATATGCTGCCACGGTTCAGATGGTGGTTCCTCACTATGAAGATGAAGGAATGCTCTGGAATGCAATGATGAGCGAATGCAAGGATCTTGTGCCGGCAGACCCGTGTCTTGCGGCGGCTGAGTTTCTTGATCCCGAGTACAAGGAAGAAAATGTTGAGATCATTGCGTGGATGACCGTGAGTGGTTCTTATAACGATACGGAACATGTGAAGTTTAAAACTCTTCCTGAAGTAAAAGTTGCAAGTTGTATTATTAAAGGCAGCTACGATCAGATGGGTGAGGCATATGCAACTGTGGCGTCATGGATCAAAGCTAATGGATATAAAATGAATGGACCTATGTTTAATATCTATCATGTGAGTCCTGCACAGACACAGAATCCTGATGAGTATGTAACGGAAGCTTGTTTCCCTATTGAGTAAATACTATGATATCAGGGTCAAAAGCACTTCGTGCCATTTTGGGATACATGATATAGTGCTTCCGAGCAAGCTCAAACACTATATCATGTATTCCAAAAGGTGCTGACGCACCTTTTGACCCTGACATCATACTATCTATGCCAAGGAGCTTAAGCGTTCCTTGGCATATTATTGAAAGGAGCGGTCATGGAATATGTTCATGTAACAAAAGATAACCTCGAAGAGGAGCATATTTGCTGCGCGATATCAAATAATAAGGATGTTCAGGTTTCTTCTAAGAAGGCATGGCTTTCGGAGAGGTTTGATGAAGGACTTGTTTTCCTAAAGAGCGTAGAGCGCGGAAAGTGCTTTATCGAATATATCCCGGCGGAAAACGCATGGATTCCGATAGAGGCAGATGGATATATGTACATTGACTGTCTCTGGGTGTCCGGGGCTTTCAAAGGACATGGATATTCTACTGATCTACTTACTGCCTGCATCGAGGATAGTAAGGGAAAGGGGAAAAAAGGGCTTTGTATTCTTTGCGCTTCAAAGAAGAAACCGTTTCTGGCTGATCCGAAGTTTCTGAAGTACAAAGGATTTGGCGTGAGCGATGAAGCTGATAATGGTATTCAGCTTTGGTATATGCCGTTCGATAAAAATGCAAAAGCTCCGGTGTTTAAGGAATGTGCAAAACATCCGCATATAGAAGAGAAGGGATATGTTCTGTACTATACGAATCAGTGCCCGTTCAATGCAAAATATGTCCCGGTTTTGGAGCAGACGGCAAAAGAAAATGGCATTGCATTCAAGGCAATACATCTTGAAAGCAAAGAAGAAGCACAGAATGCACCGACACCGATCACGAATTATGCGTTATTCCATGATGGGGAGTATGTTACAAACGAGCAAATGAACGATAAGAAATTCTTAAAACTTACAGGAAAGTGATAGTCGTTTATCACGCAATATTAAAATAAAAACGAAAGGTAGAAAATTCGACGTTAACGCGGTATATTTTTGCAAATGCGCAAAATATACCGCGTTAACATTGAAATGCAGATGGATGTAAGCGAATAGTAGCTTCTCTATTTCCTGAATTAGGATGAAATGTTTGAGAAAGTAAAAAAGCTATTTGGTTTATAATAGATTGAAGTGATTTGAAATGGGTAAGAAAAAAGTTGAACATGTGGTGTTTGATGGAATGAGAAAGATAAAAAAGAAAGTCAATATCAACCAATATAACACGCAAACAAAAATGAAAATAATGGGACAGACGGATAAGCAGAGTGTCCAGCAACATCCGTTTCCCCCACTTTATGATAAGGATTCCAAGGTGTTGATACTAGGGAGTTTTCCATCTGTTAAATCCAGAGAAATGAAGTTTTTCTATGGACATCCGCAAAACAGATTCTGGAAGGTGATTGCTAGTATTTTTGATCAGGAGAATCCGACTTCAATTGAAGAAAAGAAGAAATTGATTCTCGATAATCATCTTGCACTTTGGGATGTGATTGCTGAATGCGAAATATCGGGTTCATCTGATGTGAGCATTAAAAACGCCAAAGCTAATGATTTAAGTGAAATCATAAAAAATTCAAAGATTCAGAAGATAATCGTAAATGGGAAAACAGCTGAACGACTGTATATCAAGTATATTGAACCGGTGACGGGGATAAAAGCAGTGGTGCTTCCATCCACCAGTCCGGCAAATGCAGCGTGGAGTTTGGAAAGACTTATAGAAGTATGGGAATTACACCTTTTAAGGTGAACTACCCGATGAATGAGGGCACTGTCGGAACTTCTGTCATCGGAAAACATAATAAAGATAGGTGGCGGCAGATATACAAAATATGTTTGGAACAGAGATAAGGAATAAAGGAGAACAGAAATGCAAGGTGAACTTGGTAATAAGATTGATAGCTTATGGGAAACCTTTTTAAGCCATATGCCGGTGTTTCTACCGGAATACTTATCTTTACTAAGACAGGCCATGGCGGAACAGACGATGTATGGTTCTATGATATGACTGCTGATGGCTTCAGTCTTGATGATAAGCGTACTGAGATCAAGGATAACGATATTCCTGACATTATCAGCCGTTTCAAGAATCTTGGGGCTGAAAAAGACAGAAAACGTACGGACAAGTCCTTTATGGTTTCCAAGAAGGAAATTGCTGATAATGATTATGATCTATCTATTAACAAGTACAAAGAAGTTGAATATGTAGCGGTAGAGTATCCGCCTACATCAGAGATTATGGCAAATATCAGAGAAATCGAGAAGCAGATTAGCCAGGAGATGGATGAGCTGGAAAAACTGCTGGCGCAGTGACGCAATTAGTTGAAATTTGTAACCGATTGAAGGTGTGACAAGCTGTCACGGGTTTGAGGATAAATAATATGGCAGAATTAATAGGTAAAGAATATAGACGATTCGAGGATATCAAACATGTTCGCGATGATGGTTCCGAGTTCTGGAGTGCAAGAGAACTTGGACCGGTATTGGATTATGTAAAATGGGATAATTTTCATAAAGTCATAAAACGAGCTATGATTGCTTGTGAGAACGCCGGACGCAGTATTTTAGACCAATTTCCTGAGGTCGGGAAATTGGTGGAGGGGGGTGTGGCTCCCAGAGAAAAAGTTGACTATGAGCTTACAAGATATGCATGTTATTTGATTGTGCAAAATGGAGATCCACGAAAAGAAGTAATAGCTTTAGGACAGACATACTTTGCTATCCAAACATATCGACAGGAAGTAGCTGATCATTATAATCAGCTTGATGAAGATAGGCGTAGACTTGTCGTAAGAGGAGATATCAAGCAATGGAATCAGCTTCTTGCTGAGACTGCTCATGATGCCGGAGTAATTACTAACGAAGAGTTCGCTATCTTTCAGAATGCGGGATATATGGGATTATATGGTGGACTTGATGTAGATGACATTCATGCAAAGAAAGAGCTGAAAGTTGGTCAGAAAATTCTTGATTATATGGGAAGTACGGAACTCATAGCTAATTTGTTCCGTATATCTCAGACAGAGGAAAAAATTCGCAAAGACAATATACATGGCACTGAAAAGGCAACGGCGACACATTATGCTGTCGGGCGCGAAGTAAGGACGGCAATAGAAAAGATTGGTGGAACTATGCCGGAAGATTTGCCAACACCGGAGAAAAGTATACAGCAAATTGAAAAAGAACAAATGGAACGGCTAAAGAAGAAGGCAAAGGCCGGAAAACTTATGTTGGATGAGTGAGGTTTAAGGTAGCAAAGTGAGAACAAAAGAGGATAGTAAGCCGTTTGAATCATAAGACCGCACGGTAAGAAACCACCTCTCTTTGGGTGATAGTATATGACCGCATAGAATAATTGTCAAGAAAGATTTGCTGGGCTGGATAGTGAGAAAAATGAAATCAAAAAAATGTGTCTACAAATATAATAATAATCAGAAAAAATTTTTAATAATAAGGTTTATGAAGCAAAAATAAACGAGAATGATGAAAAGGGAGGAAACAAGATGCAAAATATGGATGGTACAGATATGATGTACGGTTTGCGTTACCTGTATATAATGATAAATCAGGAGAAATTGAGAGATACAATATATATAAATCAGTTATGCTGGTAAGACATGCTGAAGATGGTAAGAAATATCTGTATGATTTTTTATCAATAAAAAAAGAAACGAGCAGCCCGCTTGAGTCATAGACCGTACGGTAAAAACCCATTTCTCTTTGCGGTAATTATGAATTCTTTTTACGATTATGTCAAGAGGTGGAATATTTGAGATTTGTCGAGGCGAAGAGGGAACTGGGGAAGGAGAAAAGTTATGACAAATGAATTAGATTCTATGTGTGGCGTTTCCGATGAAGAACTGACGGAACGCTTTAAGGAAGCAATTCGCATCGATAACGAAGAACGGCGTATTAAAGGGGAGCCTATTGCAAAGTACGACACGGAAAAAGGAAGAGCATATCTGCAATATCCGGATGGAAGAAGACAGTATGCCGACTGAGGAAAAAAACCTGAGATCATCGTATTTGCAGGACCGAATGGCTCAGGCAAATCGACAATTACAAAGCTTGCCCGAATAATAGAGCCGTATATTAATGCAGATGATATAAAAAGTCGGTTTATGAAATAGGGAGCCAGTAATGGTATTTGCGGAAGTTAAAAGTATAATCTTTACGAATAAGCAAAACATTCCGTGGAATGATGTTGAAGACTTTTTGAAGGGATTTATAGGAAAAGAGATCCTTGTAAAGAAATATGGGGATGTCATCCATATTCGTGGTGATTTTCCAGATGAATTTACAGAATCCCGTTATACAAAGAAGCTTCGAGGAGCTCTTGCCAAAGCAAAAGCTAATGCTACGCAGGTTATTGTTGAAATGCTTGAAAATGCGAAAAATAGAAGATGGATAGAAAACAAGGACAGTAAACATAATAAGGAAGCAAACGGTGGTTGGTACAGATATGATGTGGGTTTTATAATACCTATAGACCATAATGGTGAAGCCGGGCAAAATAGGTATTCTGCCACAGCAGTAGTTAGAATAAAAGATGGTAAACTGTATTGGCTATTTACCAACTCGTGGTTGATATTTATAAATTTCCGAAGCATTGAGTGTGAAAATTTTTCTGTAAAAGAGATTTCCTAAGATAATTACGAGCTGAATGGTGGTTAAATATCCATTGTTCAGCTCGTTTTGACTATATATAATTCCGTGAATTTCGTCAAGCGTTATGTTAGAATGAATGCATATTATATTCCAGGATAATCGACTAAGAAAGGTATAATGCAGCAATGAAATTAAAGATAGCATTTATTCAGTTGCTTTCAGGAAATGATCTTGAAGCGAACCTTGAGATAGGGAAAAATGCATGTATCGAAGCTAAAGAAAAAGGGGCCGACATAGCTCTGTTTCCTGAGATGTGGAGTGATGGATACAATTTACCACAAGATGAAGCTGAATTGAATAAACTCGCAATTCGGAAGGATAGTGAGTTTATAAATGAATTTCACAAGCTTTCGACGGAATTGCAGATGGCTATCGGTATAACATTTATAGAAACAAATGATCCAAAACCGCTTAATTCTGTGATTTTTTTCGATAGATATGGTAATGAGATTCTCCATTATTCAAAGCTGCATACATGCGCATTTGATGATGAAAAAGTATTATCAGGGGGCAATGATTTCTATGTGGCTGATCTGGATTTCGGAGAGGGAACTATCAAGATTGGCTCGATGGTCTGTTTCGACAGGGAGTTCCCTGAAAGCGCAAGGATTCTGATGCTAAAAGGTGCAGAGCTGATTCTGGCTCCCAATGCCTGTCCGATGGAAATCAACAGATTATCGGCACTCAGGACAAGGGCTTATGAAAATATGGTCGCAGTAGCGACATGTAATTATCCTGAAGGACATCCTGATTGTAATGGCCACTCAACTCTTTTCGACGGAGTTCCTTGGCTTCGTGATGAACCGGGTTCGAGAGATATGTGCGTTTTTGAAGCACCGGGAGAGCCGGGAGTATATGTAGCCGAACTTGATATCGACAGACTCAGGGCTCATCGAAGTAATGATATTATGGGAGATAAGTATAGACATCCCGAAAAATACGGCATATTATCAGATCCTGATGTTCGGGATGTTATAGGTGGAGAATTTGTGCATTGGTAGGATACTTTATCTTCCAGGATATATGATTAACGGGAGAACAAAAAAGTGGAAATCAAGCGAGTTGAGGAGAATGACAGAATAGGCGAATTCATAAATGTAGCTTTCTCAGAGTATGCTGATGATTGTGATGTAGCACTTAACTTCGAAGAGTTTTGTTTTGCGGCAGAAGATGATGGCAAAATTGCGGGAGTTATCACTGGTAGAGCATATTATAACGAGGTGCATATCGGAGATCTGATTGTTGGCAAGGCATACAGAAGAGATGGCGTTGGCAGTAAACTTGTTGAGGCTGTAGAGAATGCATACAAAGATAAGGGCTATGAAAAAATAGCACTTACAACATTTGGGTTTCAGGCACCAGAGTTTTATAAAAAACTTGGATATGAATTGGAATTTGTCCGGAAGGACAATGATTCTAAGCTTAGTAAGTATTTTTATTTGAAGAAGATATGAATATCTTTCAGCATAACTTACTAAGGAGATTTTATGATAACAGAAATCTTTACGATAAGGGAATAAAGGGCAATGCCAGAGCTTTTGCTGATGTATTAAGATGCTATCGAAAAAGGAGTAAGTGAATGAGAAAAGCGATTATTTTCGACCTTGATGGAACACTCTGGGATGCGACCGGATGTTCCGTTGATATATGGAACAAGGTATTTGATAAACACGAAGAAGTCAGCATAAGAATGACAACAGAAATCTCATCGAGTCTGATGGGCAAGACCATGCCGGAGATAGGTGCTGTTCTGTTCCCGGATATGACGGAAGAAGCACGCATGAGTATTGTCGATGACTTCGGTGATGAAGAAGTTAAGTATCTTTCCGAGCATGGTGCAGTCTTATATGACGGTGTAGAGGAGACACTATCATCTCTTGAGAGGGATTATGACCTTTATATCGTAAGCAACTGCCAGGACGGTTATGTTCCTGCGTTTTTAAATGCGCATAAGATGGAGCATCATTTCAAGGATATCGAGATGTCAGGCCGCACTGGCATGGATAAGGGAGAAAATATAAAACTGTTAATGGAGCGCAATGACATTAAAAAAGCCGTTTATGTAGGCGATACCGAGGGCGATGAGAACGCCGCGAGATATGCCGGGATTCCGTTTATCTGGGCATCCTATGGATTCGGAAAGGCCAAACAACCCGATAAAATAATCGGGAGTATAAAGGAACTTAAGAAAACCATAAGAGTCGATGTTTGATAGCAAGTTATATCTGAAGATAATCGCACTAAGGCTCTCTGGCTCTGTCCATAAGAACAGAGTCAGAGAGATATTTTATTATTCAGGAAGTCTTCCTTCATACATGATTTGAAGTTCACCATAGACCTTACCCCAGTTTCGGATCGGCATGGTCCATTTTTTTGTGGCTTCAAATGTTGAAAGGTATAGCGCTTTTCTGCCGTCTTCTTCAGAGGGAGCGTTGTAAATCGTCTTGAGATCCTTGGCAAAGACTTTCCGGTCCTTGTCAGGCACGTATTTGAGAGTGTTACGCACCTGATGGACAAGGCATCTCTGATACTCTGTATTCGGGAAAGCAGTCGAAATGGCTTCCTTGATTCCAGAAAGACCATCGGCACATACGATGAGGATATCCTTTACTCCACGATTTTTCAGTTCATTAAGTACGGAGAGCCAATACTTTGCACTTTCGTTTTCACCGATCTGAATTGAAAGCACTTCCTTATGACCGCTACATGAGATGCCCAAGATGATATATGCAGCCAGTTTCCTGATGATACCATTATCCCTTACGGAATAGTGGATGGCATCAATGAAAATGACCGGATAAACGTCCTCCAAAGGCCTATGCTGCCATTCCTCAATTTGAGGCAGTATTTTATCCGTCACGTCGGAGATAAAGCCTTCTGATGCCTCAAAACCATAGATGTCTTCAAGGGTATCGGAAATCTGGCGGGTGGTCATTCCCTTGGCATACATAGAAATGATCTTTTGGTCAATGTTTGAAATATCCTTCTGCCTCTTTTTAACAACCTGAGGCTCAAAGGATGATTTTCGGTCCTGTGGAACCTGGATATCGAGACTGCCGAAGCTGGAGTTGACACGTTTTGTCTTGTAGCCATTACGGTAATCGTCGCTGTCATAACGTTCTGACTTCTGATATCCAAGATGATCGTCCATTTCGGCTTCCATCATTTCTTTGATGGTACCACCTAAGAGATCCTTGAGAGCATCCTGTATGTCCTCTGCGGTCTCGATGTCATACTCCTGAAGGAGCTGTTGGATGATCTGACGCTTACCGTCTGTCATCTGGACTTTGTGTACGGGTTTCTTTTCTTTTGCCATAATTAAAGGCCTCCTAAAGATTTATTTTATCTTAGGAGACCTCGTTCATATAGTGTTATTCCGTTTTTACAGAGATTTTTTCACAGACTCGGATTTGTCCTTGTGGGCCCTTTACTTTTATTCCGTTACTGTTATAGCGATCTGGTATGTCGTGCCGTTTATCCTGGTCGAGATATTTGCCTTGCCTTTCTTTCTTGCATAGACGAAGCCGTTCTCGTCCACGAAGGCGTTTGCCTGTTTGCTGCTCTTGAAGTTTAAGGTCTGGAAGGTTTTGTTTATCTTAAGCTGTTTCATTTCACCGACCTTCATCTCAAGCTTTTCTTTGTTCTTTACTTCCTTGCCGCCGAATACCATCCCGGGATCTTCGACATAGACAGGCGTGGTGAAGGTGAAGCCCTTGTACAGGCAGGATATATCGCTCGTGCCGTAGTCGATACCTTTGACCTTGCCGTCCTTTTTGCTGGTGTCAACTGTTGCCGCGTTTTCGTTTGAAGATTTCCACCAGTCAGCCTTTTTATTCGTAACCTTCGGGAATTTTATCGTATCCGTCTTTCCCTTTGTGATATATGCCATGCCCTTGGTGGATACGGGTACAACTGTCACAGTCACGGTAACGGTTTTTGAGTTTTTGTCCGTTCCCGTAACGGTCGTGGTTCCGGGGCCTATGGCCGTGAACTTTCCTGACGTGGTTATGTTTATGACCTTATTCTCATAGCCGGTAACCGTGCCGCTCTTATTCTTAACCTCTGCCATGCCGTCACCGCTCCAGACAGCTTTATTTATCGTAAATGTGCCGTTGTCGAATTTGACATTAAATGACTGCAGGGGGTTCATGGAAAACTCTGTCTTGGTGCCTGTGATCTTTGACGGAGCCTTGCAGGTGTCGATGACCTTAACTGTTGCACTGTATGCATTGCCTCCGATATATGCTGTAACCTTTGCGCTTCCCTTTGCAACGCCTGTAACCATACCGCCGTTTACTGCTGCGACCTTCGGGTTTGCGCTGTACCAGGTTATGGGGTATTTACTTTCTTTGCCTTCGACTGCCTGCAGATCAATGCCAACCTCGGCTGACTGGCCTACAAGCACGGTCACGGTTTTGCTTTCCTTTGATATGGCAGGAGCTGCAACATAGACGGTGTATTCATCAGTGTCGTTTGTAACTGTTGCCGTTCCGGCCTTCTTTGCGGTGATCTTTCCGTTGTTTTTAGCAACGTTAGCGATAGTCTTATCAGATGTTGTCCAACCCTTGCCGCCTGCTGTGAAGGTCTGTCCCTTTACAAGATAGAGCTTATAGGCTGTCTTCTCACCCTTCTTTTCTGGCTTGTCCACAACGGGAGTAGGATCCATGCCGGAGCCCGTGTTCTCGCTTACAACGGCCTGTTCAGCTTTGTATTTTGCAATAAGGGTCAGGTCCTTATTGACCGGGGTAGTGAAGTTCCATATGCTTGTGCCGTCAGACCAGCCGATGAAGATAAATCCGTTCTTTGAAGGAGAATCGGGTTCTGCTACCGGCTTTCCGTTTTCAACGAACCGGGTATCTAAAACATTCTCTCCGTCTTTGAAGATTACCTTGTGTGTAGTGGTCTTTGCATAAACCGTAACGTTGCAGGAAGCGGAGAAGTTTCCGTCATTTGTGGATACGGTTATCACAGCGCTTCCGGGTGATACAGATGTGACCTTACCGTTATCCACGGTTGCAACTTTTTCATCAGAAGAAAACCAGCTGACGGATTTGTTTGTGGCATCGGATGGAGCGACAGTCGCAGTCAGATCTTCAGTTTCAGCCGGATACATACTTAAAGCGCTCTTATCAAGCTTAACTCCGGTTACGGGTATTCTTTTAACGGTAACATTACAGCTTGCACTAAGGCCGCCTGAAACCGTGGTAACTGTGATGACGGTATTTCCGGGCTTGAGGCCTGTCACAACGCCGTTTGAAACCGTGGCAACTGTCTTATCGGAAGAATTCCATGAAACCTCATCCCAGTATGTGTTTGAAGGGGATACTGTGGCTATAAGCGTTTCAGGTGTTCCGACATTGACCTCAAGGGAGGTTTTATTAAGGGAGACGCCTGTGGGCGGAGTGTCAATCTTTCTTTCATAGGTTCCTTTATAAAAGGTGTCACCTTTATGAAACTCAGCACCGTTGTTGTCTGTAAAGCATACAGTATTTGTATCGTTATCCTTCCAGAACCAATTAACAGATACAGGATGAGAAGAGTCGTTATTGATCCGGGAGATATTATTGCAATTATAAAATGCCCAATCACCGATCGTTGTTACGCTGTTAGGAATGGTCAGCTTACCGGAAAGATTAATGCAGCCATTAAAAGCTGAATTTCCAATAGTCGTTACGCCTTCGCCTATTTCAAGATTTCTGTTAAAACCCGGACAATTGCTAAATGCGTTATCGCTGATAGTTTTTACGCTGCCGGGAATAATAAGATCACCTGACAGGTATTTACAACCATCAAATGCGTTTTTTCCGATATATGTAACTTTTTCAGGAATCTTAAGACCACCGGTAAGATTATTGCAGAAATCAAATGCAAGATCACCTATGGTTTTTACTTCCGGGCCTATCGTGAGGGTTCCTTTGAAGCCCTGACAATTATAAAATGCATTCTTTCCGATCGTTTCAACTTTATTACCGATCGTAAGGTCTCCGGTGAAACGGGTACAACCTTCAAATGCGCGTTCGCCAATCGTTACCACATTATTCGGGATAGTAAGGCTTTCTATGAAATTATTGCAAAAGTAAAATGCGTTGTTGCTGATCGTTTTAACATTATCACCGATCTTAAGCTTTCCGTTGAAACCTTCACAATGATCAAATGCGCCTTGGCCTATCGTTTCAACACTATTTCCGATCGTAAGGTCTCCGGTGAATTTTTTGCAACTTTGAAATGCACCACTGCCAATCGTTACCACTTTGTTCGGGATCTCAAGGCTTCCGGTGAAACTGCAATCGAAAAACGCATCACTCCCGATCGTTATCACATTTTCCGGGATCGTAAGATTTCCGGTAAGCTTCACGCAACCATAAAATGTTTTGTCGCCAATCGTTTTAATGTTGTTTCCTAAGCTGAGGCTTGTTATTTTACTGTAATTTTCGAATGCATTATTGCTAATGACAGTGACGGGCTTACCACCAATTTCATCAGGTATTACAATGGGACCGGTTGCGGAAAATCTGTCATTCTTATGCCCGGTGATGATCACTTCCGTCTCGTTATCGCTGAGAACATATTTAAGGTTATTATATATACCGGGCTTTACGGTGACAATGCAGGTTGCAGTGAAACCTCCGTTGTTTGTTGTTACGGTGATGTCCGCTGTTCCTTCTTTTATTCCCCTGACATTACCATTCTCATCTACTTTTGCAACACTTTCATCTGATGAACTCCATGTGACCCCTTTATAAGTATCATATACATTATCGGGGGATATAGTCGCCGTAAGCTTCTGCGGCGTTCCAACGCTGACCGTCATCTCTGCCCGGTCAAGAGAAACGCCTTTAGGTGTCTTTATTTTTCTCACATAGCGTCCGGTGGAAATATTGCCTTCCCTTAATTCCGCGCTGTCATTTACAAAGCATTCAGTATCATCATTCCAGAACCAATTTACAGGCATGGATTGAGTAGAATTATTGCTGATGGTGGATAAATTTTTACATCCATCAAATGCCTGGATACCGATCGATGTCACGCTGTCCGGGATCGTAAGGTCGCCAGTGAGGCCGGAACAATAGGCAAATGCATTTGTCCCAATCGTTGTCACGCTGTCCGGTATTGTAAGGTTTCCACTTAAGCTGATACAATTTTGAAATGCAGACACGCCGATCGTCTTGACATTATTACCGATCGTAAGTCCGGTTATTTTTTTACAATCAGCAAATGTGGTTGTATCGATTGTCTCGACACCATTACCGATCCTAAGGTTTCCGTCCAGGTTGTAACAATTATAAAATGCGCTGTTACCGATCGTTGTCACGCTGTCTGGGATCGTAAGGTCGCCGGTGAGGCCGTTACATTCATTAAAGGCGAATCCGCCAATCGTTACCACACTGTTCGGAATTGTAAGGTTGCCGGAAAAATTTTTACATTTATCGAATGCAGACGCTCCAATCGTTACCACACTGTTCGGAATTGTAAGGTTGCCGGATAAATTTTTACAGTTATTGAATGCATACGTTCCAATCGTTGTCACACTATTTGGAAGCGTAAGGTCTCCGGTAAAACCGGAACAATTGGAAAATGCATAATCCCCGATTGTTACCACACTGTTCGGAATCGTAAGGCTTCCGTTGAATCCGGAGCAATTCCGGAACGCACTATCAGATATTGTCGTGACGGGCTTTCCACCTATTTCATTCGGTATTTCAAGATTTCCGGTTGCGCTTTCCGGGTTTACAATCCCGGTGATTGTAACTGTTTTCCCATCAGAATTTTCAGTATATTTGAAATTCCCGGATACCAGATCATCCCCCGCAGCCTCCTCCGGCTCTGCTTCAACCGGTGCTTCTTCACCTGAAACGGCTTCTTCCGGCTCCTCCGGGGCTGCCTCTTCCGAAACAGTCTCTTCAGGAACTGCCTCTGCCGCTTCTTCGGTTTCTTCCGAAGATGCCTCCGGTGCAGCACTTTCCTCCGATACTGTCTCATTTGCGGACACCTCATCCGCGGCTGCCGTTACTGCCTGTGACAGGCACATGATGATCGCCAGCAGCATTGCAAATACTCGTTTACTGTGCTTTCTTCTGTTATCCATGACGTATCTCCCCTTTGAAATCGACTTTTTGACTATGACATTATACCAAAAAAAATTTATTCTTTGGTTAACTTTTTGCACAATACTATTCCATTAAGATCGAACAAAGACAAGTGGATTACAAGGGAGCATTGGTAGGAGATGCCTGGAAGTGATGGCTGTCGGTGATAAGTAGAGATGGAAAAGAATGAATGGTAGACAAGAGGTCAAAGAGGTGAGCACTGTCTTGTGCTATTCAGGGAACATTAGTATAATAAATCTGAAATGACAAAAAATGATTCTGACAGGAGATGCTTTATGGCTTCAGATATTTTACAAAAAGAAATAATTGGACTCAGAGAGGATGATATTAACCTTTTGATCAGTATTGCTCGTTTTCTGAAATCCAGGACTGAACAGGCAGTGTCAACTGATAAGTCGGCGGTCAAAAAAAGGCATATAGGCTTTCTTTCAGACGCATTTGTGTCAATAGCTGATGATTTTGATGAAACACCGGATTGTATGAAGGAGTATGTCTGATATGTAAAAAGGCGAAAAGAAGAGCCCTATTGAGAACGTGGGGATGCAGCTTAGCGATGATGAGCTGGAGATGGTGAGCGGTGGTGCAGACGGACGTAAGACCTGTATCCTTTATTGCGCTGGTACTGTTTTTGGTAGTAAAACGGTGCAACCGAGTTGCGGCTATGAACTAAAGTTCGAATCCGAACAACTTGCTATGTT
>Ga0310695_10001868_pt1 | contig 46989 bp, 38 predicted proteins | sample RumenRJG_04DNA_FD_203882 | JGI IMG/M metagenome (GOLD analysis project Ga0310695, IMG submission 203882) | Bovine rumen microbial communities from Lethbridge, Alberta, Canada - RJG_04 (v2) (version 2) | ecosystem: Host-associated > Mammals > Digestive system > Stomach > Rumen | place: Canada... | reverse complement strand
AGGGGCAGAGCCCCGACGAGCGCTTCAAGCGGCAGAACAGGTAATTTTTGTGCCGTTTTCAATAATATTGTATTTTTTGACGAAAAACTTCATCAAAATACTTGCACAATAACTTAGGAAGCGAATTGGGCATCCGCGCTACTTGGCATCAAGCAAGATTGATGAGGTGGATGCCGACAAGACGCGCCGTCCGCTTGATCCATGCTACTATGACCTGATGGGCCGTGCCCTTGGCATCTATATCCATCAAGGCCAAAAAATCGTGGTTCGCTAAAAGCAAACAACTGAAAATTCTGAAGAATCTGAAGTAGCCGCATTCGTTTGAACGGCTGGCGCCGTTCATAAGGGATAATGATTAATGGTAAAGATAGCGTCCGCACTCAGGGATCTGGGTGCGGACGCAGTTGGTTGTATTCGCGTAATCTTTTTGCCACTTTATTGGCATGGGTTGTCAGTATTGCTCGTTGGCGTTGGGGAAGTCGCCGCTCTTGACATCGGTGATGTAGTTGCCCACGCTGTCGATGATCTGCTCGCCCAGGTTGTTGTAGACACGCAGGAACTTGGGCTTGAACTCGCGGTTCAGGCCGAGCATGTCGTGCAGCACGAGCACCTGTCCGCTGCAAGCGCCACCGCCGCCGATGCCGATGGTGGGCACGCCGATGCTCTGAGTGACCTTGGCGGCCAGCGTGGCGGGGATTTTCTCCAGCACGATGCCGAAGCAACCTATCTCGGCCAGCACCTTGGCGTCGGCCAGCAGGCGGGTAGCCTCGGCTTCACCCTCGGCACGGGTGGCATAGGTGCCGAACTTGTTGATGCTCTGGGGCGTGAGGCCCAGATGTCCCATCACGGGGATGCCGGCACGCAGGATCATCTCAATGGCCGGCCGCATCTCGCGTCCTCCCTCCAGTTTCACGCCGTCGGCCCCGGTCTCCTGCATGATGCGCACGGCATTGCGCTGTGCGTCCATGGGGTCTCCCTGATAGGTGCCGAAGGGCATGTCGACAATGACCATGGCACGCTTGACGGCTCGCACGACGGTGCGGCCATACACAATCATGTCATCGATGGTGATGGGGATGGTGGTGGCATTGCCCTGCATGACATTGCTGGCGCTGTCGCCCACCAGGATGATGTCGATGCCGGCCTGGTCCACGAGGGTGGCCATGGTGTAGTCATAGGCGGTGATCATCGCGATTTTTTCGCCTGCGAGACGCATGTCGGCAATGCGCTTGGTAGTGACCTTGCGAGGGTCTGAAACGGTATAGGTTGACATAATGATTTTTCGCTAAAATGTTGTTAGGTTGGTTGAATGGGTGCAAAAGTAAGTGTTTTGCGGCAAAATGCAAATTTTATACCGTGATTAAACCAAAAAAACCTCAAATAGTCTCATATTTCGGTTTTGCAACGATTGAGAAGTAGACCCAGCGAAAGAACCACGCAACATTTAACCGTGCTTCGCACGGGAAATTAATCAAATTATATTTTAAAATTTAATTTGCACTAATTTTTGATAAATTAGGCGGCATCACGACATAAAAAATGTAAAACTTCGTTTCACATTTTGTTCTGTGCGTAATTTGCACTAATTTTGGCGCCACAAATCATTAATCAAACATTTTAACCAAACATCTATTATGAAGAAATTTTTATTGACGCTCGCTCTTGTGGCTTTTGCAGCCACCTCGATGACCGCTCAGGTTGCCAACAAACAGTGTGAGCAAGTGAAGAAGGAATGCTGCAAGGATCACAAGGATGGTCAGAAGTGTGACAAGCCTGCCGACCAGCAGTGTGACGACTGCAAGGCCAAGGCCGCTGCAGCCCAGAAGTGTGAGAAGGCCGAGGGCATGAAGCACGAGTGCAAAAAGGGCGAAGGCCACGAGTGCGAGAAGGGTATGGCTCCCAAGCATGAGTGCAAGAAGGGTGAAGGCCAGAAGTGCGAGAAGGCCGAGGGCATGAAGCACGAGTGCAAGAAGGGTGAAGGTCAGAAATGCGACAAGGCTGCTGCACCCAAGCACGAGTGCAAGAAGGGTGAAGGCCAGAAATGCGACAAGGCTGCTGCACCCAAGCACGAGTGCAAGGACCACAAGGACGGCCAGGCTTGCAATAAGCCCGCCGACCAGCAGTGCCCCGACTGCAAGGACAAGGCCAAGAAGAAATAATTAGGCCCCCGTCAAGGCCGTGACTTGAGTGGACCCACCTCCACCAAGTCAACCGAAAACCGATTTCAGCATTGAGATCGGTTTTTTGTTTTTTCCTATGGTTTATCATAAGAATTGGGTAGGGATCGGTTTAGAAACCAAGTTAGATTTCGTGGGTAGATGATTTTACTCAAATATCTGTTTTTCAATAAGTTAATATTTTGATTGGGTTTGATTTTTTCTAACAGGTATTTGCGGTGTTGCGTGATTGGCCTAATTTTGTGACAGGACAACAACACCTTATTAACTATTTAAGAGTTATTGCTTTATGACAAAATTATCTTTTTATCTCAAACTCGCTGCCGCCGTGTTGCTCATGTGCACATGGGCCGGCAACACTTGGGCACAAGAGGCACTGCAGTTCACAGCCGACGCCACCCAGGTGAGCGAGAACTTTGACGGCATGTGGGATGCCGGCGCACAGGCTGCCACGCTCGACATGCCTCAGGGTTGGCGTGTGGAGCGTCAGATGAACGCTCCCCGCACGGTGGGCAGTTTTGCTGCCGCATCGAGCCAGGTGATGTATACTGGGGGCACGAGCCTAGCCAGTAACGCCAAGAACGGCACCTGGAATTTTGCTTCCAGCAGCGTGCCCAGCGACTGCTCGGTGGGCGGCCTGTCCACTACCGTGGATGGCGGCACCCGCTGCATCAATGTGATGACCCGCCTGCACAATGCCGGCGATGAGGCCATTACCAAACTGGCTTTCAACTACGACATCGAGAAGTACCGTGACGGTGACAATGCCGCAGGCTTTGCCGTGCAACTCTACATCTCTACCGATGGCGTCAACTGGAGCAATGCAGGTGAGGACTTCTACACCTATTTTGCCCCTGATGCCGCCACCGCCGGTGCCGAGGTCGTTCCCATCAGCACCACCGCCATTGCCGACAAGCAACTCATGGTGGACCTGGCTGCGGGTGGTGACCTCTACCTGGCCTGGAACATCAGCGTTGCCAGCGGCAGCAGCCCCAACAAGGCCATGGGTCTGTCGATTGACAATGTGGTCATCGATGCGACCTTCGCCTCACAGGACCAGGCATGCTACATCTATGTGGAAGATGTGACCAAATGGAGCACCCTGCTGATGGCCGCCGATGGCGGTGATGCCACTATGCCTGCCAGCAGTGCCGTTGTTAATGGTGTGACCTACAAGGTGTGGTCGCTCGACATGGACGGTGCTACCCACTCGCTGCTGTTTACCGACAACCTGGGCAACAGCGTCAACACGAGCATCGAAGCCACGGCCGACCATTACCTGTGCCTGACCAAGGACGAGGCTACCGAGATTGACGACCCCGAAAACTACACTGGCTATGTAGACCCGAGCATTCCTCCCTTTGTCGCATCAGGCATCTACCTGCGCGGCGAGGTGAACAGCTGGGGTGCTGTGACCGACTGGGAGTTCAGCGACGAGGGCAGCGGCACCTATGTGCTGTACAACAAGACGCTGAGCGGCCAGTTCAAGGTCGCCGATGCCAACTGGAGCAGTTCCTGCAACTACGGCAGCAACGGCACCAGTGTCCAGATGGGAGCGCCCTATAGCCTGGTGCTGGGCACCAACGACAATATCTCGTGCGGCGGCAACACCTACATGTGCAAGCGCATTGTCCTCAACATCGTGGACGGTGCCGCAACCCTGCTGCTCGAGAGTGACGATGACGACACGGGCCTGACCGCAGTCTATGTCATCGGCGACAACAACGGCTGGAACTACATGGATACCTCCGGCAAACTTGACCTCGTCGAGGGCAAGACCTTCAAGGGCCAGGTAACCATGCCCGCCGTAGGCGACGGCTATAGCCACTGGCGCATCTATCAGCGCCTGGGTATGGGCGGCGTGTGGGGTACCGAGAGCGACCTCACCGGCAACAACACCAACGGCACGCTCATCAAGGGCGCTACCGGCAAGGTGTCGACCGCTGCAGGAACCTATGATGTGACCTTTAACCTCGAGACCGGCGAATACAGCCTCGAACTGGCTTCCTCGACACCCACGACGATGACACTGCAGCCTGCCGATGTGGTGCTCGTTCCCGAGTTGCCCGAGCAGGTCAAGGTGCTCTCGCTGAACAACAGCCTCATTTATTATAATGACCAGGACGAGGTGTTCGACGGCATTGCCGCCGCTATGGGCAAGGATGCCGACTGGACCAAGCACACCCTGCTGGGCAAGTCGCTCAAGACCCATTGGGACGAGGGCGACGGCGTGGCCGAGGACGGCAACCCCGGAGCCAAGATGCTCGTGCGCAGCGAGGCCTGGAGCCACATCATCCTGCAGGAGCAGAGTTCACTGCCCCGCACCGATGTGGAGACCTTCCGTGCCAATGTGAAGCGCTGGGTGGACTACATCCGCGACTACTGTCCCAACCCCAACGCCATCATCATCGTGCCCGTGAACTGGGCCTACAGCGGCGACTGGGAAAACTACACCGCCTTCAACTCGACCTTTGTCAAGAACTATCAGGATGTGGCCCTCGACCTTGGTGTGACCTTGTGTCCCGTGGGCGTAGCCTACCAGGAGGTTTATGACCTGGAGGGCAGCGCAGGCACCCTGACCTGGTTCCTCGACGACCGTCACCCGACCCTCAAGGCCACCTATATGGCTGCAGCCATGGAGTATGGCCTCATCTACGGCGAGGATCCGCAGAATATCACTTGGGCCCCCGACGGCCTGAGTGCCGACGATGCTGCCGCCATGCGCGGCTATGCCAGCCGTGCCCTGAACGGCTTCACCAACTATGTGGACCACACCGCCGGACAGGTGCACTACAAGGTGACCGTTCGCGACCAGTTCGGCATGGAGGTTGAGGCTCCCGAGCCCGTGGTGATGACCCTGAGCGACGGAGGTGAGATCGACGCCAACCAGGTGTTCACCAGCAATGGCACCAACGGTGAGTATACCGTTACCGCCACGACAGGCGACTTCACCCAAACCGCCACTGTCAAGGTGGCTACCGCACTGACCGAGGTGGTGACCTATCCCGCCATCGAACTGAACGAGACGACCCTGAGCGCCAGCCAGTCGTTTGACATGATGGGCGACGCTGCCACCGCCAACCTGCCCGAGGCATGGCGCATCGACCGCATCCTCAGCGCCCCGCGCACCGTGGGCCGCTATGACCAGGCCGACGACCAGACGATGTACAGCGGCGGCGTGAGTCTGCCCAGCAACGCCAAGAACGGTACATGGAACTTTGGCGACAACGCCGGCAACGACCGCGCCCTGGGTGGCATCTCGACCGGTGTTGACAACGGCACCCGCTGCGTCAATGTCTATGCCCACCTGCTCAACAACGGCAGCAAAAACATCGAGAACATCAATGTTACCTATAATGTCGAGAAGTACCGCAAGGGCAACAACAGCGCCGGCTTTGCCGTGCAGTTGTATTACTCCATCGACGGCCGCAACTGGACCAGTGCAGGCAACGATTTCTACACCTACTTCGCTCCTGACAGCGAGACGGCAGGATATGAGACCGTGCCCGGCGAGACCGTGCCCGTGAGCGGAGTTCTCAACACTGAGATTTCGCGTGGTTGCGACCTGTACCTGGCCTGGAACATCAGCGTTGCCAGCGGCACCGCTGCTCAAGGCGCCATGGCCCTGGGTATCGATGACTTCAGCATCAGCGGCGAGCTGCCCAAGATTCCCACATCGCAGCACTACATCTTTGTCAACGACCTGACCGGATGGGATGCACTGGGACTGTATGCCTGGGGTGACAGTGAACTGTTCGGCGCATGGCCCGGCGAGGCCAGCGTTGGCGATTCCATCGTCAACGGCACCAACTACAAGGTCTTCCTGCTGGACACCAATAGCGGCAGTTACCACCTGATTTTCAACAACTGGAACAACGGCCAGCAATTGCCCGACTACGATATCGTGGCCAACCGTGACTACTACTTCACCATCACTTCAAGCGAGGTGACCGAGACCCAGGCCACCGTAGTGGAGAACATGGCTGACGGACAGACCCGTTTCGCCATGAACGGCAACGAGGTGGCTTATCCTGGCACTATCACCGTCTACAACATCCAAGGCCAGGTTGTGGCTAGCGGCCAGGGGACTGCCTCTCTGGCACACCTCGACCGCGGCATCTACATCGTGCGCGGACAAGGTGTAAACGGAACCTCAACGATTAAGGTAGCAAGGGGATTCTAACCTGCCGTGTGCAACTCTCGACAGAGAGACCAATAAAGAGGGGGGAAGACTGCCAAGTGCAGTTATCCCCCCTGCTTATTCAGTATTTATGAAGCCATTCAATAACGGCGGCCCATATCGTTCATGCGGTGCTTGCCCTCGTTGACGGCCTGCTTCTTGGTCATGCCGGGTTGGCTCTTGCTACCAGGCTGGCTCTTGGGCGTGCTCATGCCACCGTTGCCGGGCTTGGGTTGTGACTTGGTCGTGGGAGCCCCGAAGGTGCGTCCGTTATAAGCGCTGTGGTCAAAGTAACGGTTGGAACCCTTGTACACCTGGTATCCGGGAGGAGCTGCATAGTAGAAGCGGTTCTTGGGATAGCGGTTGTAGATGGTGAAGACAAATTTCCTGTTCTCCCATGTAACGGGACGATAGAAGTATTCCAGTTGCATGAACAGGTTGTACTGCGCAGGAGAGAGTACATAGCGCAATTCGTTGTTGCGGCGGGTCCAGAAAGTGCCGAAGATGTCATCATAAGCATCCAGACACATGATGTAATCCATGTTGATCTCGTACACGGCATTATACTGATCCACGCTGAGCCCCAGTTCGTAGGCCATCTTGTCGGTCAGGAAGAAGGCCTGATCGCGTGCCGACTTGTAACTCATCGCGTTGGCTGCTGCCCCAAGGGTCAGCACTGCCACCATTGTTAAGATAAAGCGTTTCATAGTGCGTATGTTTTAAATTGTTATTAATTGTTCGTTGGTCCAAAATTAGTCTTATTGATGAATTGCTGCAAATATTTTAGACAAATATTCATAAATAATCGACTAATCACCCCTAAATCTGCATATCCCGTGCCATCCTGACTGGGATAGGGTCCAAAATGGCGGCAAGAGGGTCCAAATCGGAAAATCTATAGACCAAACGCCCAGTTTACCCGTTTTTTTGCCTGTAGTTTCCCACTCATTCGAGCATTTGTTTGTACTTTTGCGATATGATCAATTTCACGCCTTTATTACGACGACATCTGCTGGGACGCCTGCAACAGCATGTGCGCTACATCGACTATGCCGATGCAGTGCAGCAGGGGGAACTGGTGCGTCTGATCGAGAAAGCCTCTCTGACGCGCATCGGCCGCAAGTATGATTTCTCGTCCATCAGGACTTACCGCCAGTTTGCCTCGACACTGCCCCTGTTCAGCTATGAAGACCTAGAGCCGCACATCATGCGCATGGTGAACGGCATCAGGGATGAGCTGTGGCCCGACCGTTGCTGGAATTTCGCCCAATCGTCGGGCACGAGCGGCCGCAGCAAGTATATCCCCATCACACGCGAGTCGTTCAAGTGGAACCACTACCAGGGGACGAGCGATGTGGTGTCGCATTACCTGAACCTGAATCCCGAGAGCCGCCTGTTTTCGGGCAAGGCATTCATCCTGGGGGGCAGTTTTGCCAACAACCTGCAATTGAAGCCCCATGTGCAGGTGGGTGACCTGAGCGCCAACCTCATCGAGAACATGAATCCGCTGGCCAACCTGGCGCGCATCCCCAGCCGCAAGGTCGCCCTGATGGAGAACTGGACCGAGAAACTGCCGCTGCTAGTCGAGGAGTCCATCGGTCAGAATGTGACCAACCTGAGCGGTGTGCCGTCATGGTTCCTGACGGTGCTCAAGCGTGTGCTCGAGAAGACGGGCAAATCGTGTATCCACGAGGTGTGGCCCAACCTGGAGGTGTTCTTCCACGGGGGCATCGCCTTTGAACCATACCGCAAGCAGTATGAAGCCATCTGCGACATGGACAAGATGCACTTCCTGAACAACTATAACGCCAGCGAGGGCTTCTTTGCCGTGCAGAGCGACTGGTCAAGCACGGCGATGCTGTTGCTGCTCGATGTGGGCGTGTTCTATGAGTTCATCCCTGTTGAGGACATCGACAGCGAGACACCCGAGGTCTATCCCATCTGGGAAATCGAGCAGGGCCGCACCTATGAACTCATTATCACGGCATGCAACGGCCTGTGGCGCTACCGCCTGGGCGACACCGTTACCATCGAGCAGCTCCATCCTGTCAAGATACAGATTGCGGGTCGCACACGCAGTTACATCAACGCCTTCGGGGAGGAACTGATGGTGCACAATGCCGACCATGCCATCACGCTGGCAGCACAGGAAACCGATGCCGAGGTGCTGAACTATACCGCCGCTCCTGTCTATGCCCAGGGCAACGAGCGCGGCTACCATCAGTGGCTCATCGAGTTCGCGCGCGAGCCGCAGGACAAGGAGCGCTTCATGCAACTGCTGGACCAGCATCTGCGCGAGGTGAACAGCGACTATGATGCCAAGCGCACGGGCGACATCTTCCTGGCTCAGCCAGCACTGGTTGTCGCTGCACCGGGTCTGTTTGACCGCTGGCTGGCCTCGACCGGCAAGTTGGGCGGCCAGCGCAAGGTGCCTCGCCTGAACAACAACCGCGACATCATCGACCAGATGCTGAAGTATAACGGTTAAAGGTTATTCATCCAGAAGACCCAAATCATCTAGAAGAACTAGATTATCTTGACGACAGAAGATACTGAATGGTAAAGAAACTTATCCATAGCAACATCGGCGCTGCCGCATTGAACATGCTGGTGGCCTATCTCGTGTGGATGCTCTCGCGTGTGGCATTTTTTGCCGAGAACTGGTCCACCTTTGCCCCATACATGTCGTGGTCGCTGTTCTGGAGCGAACTGCGCGGCGCCCTCGTCTTTGACACATCGGCCCTGCTTTATGTCAACAGCCTCTACCTGGTGCTGATGCTCCTGCCGTTCCACTTGAAGGAGCGCCCCGGTTTCCACAGGATGCTGAAGTGGCTCTTTGTGTTGACCAATGGTGTGGGCGTGGCGATGAACCTGATGGATGCCGTCTACTTCCAGTACACGGGCCGCCGTGCCACCATCTCGGTGTTTTCGGAGTTTGCCAACGAAGGCAATATCCTGTCCATCATGCTGACCGATGCCCTGCGGCACTGGTACCTGGTGCTGGTGTTCATTGCCCTGGTGTTCATCCTGTGGCGCTGCTACACCAAGCCCCGGTTGGAGGTCTACCGTTTTGGTTCACACTACTATATCTCCCAACTCATCGCCCTGCTGGTGATGATACCGCTGGCCATCGTGGGCATCCGCGGCAGCGTCACTGCCGGCACGCGCCCCATCACCATCAGCAACGCCAACCAGTATGTCAACCGCCCTGTCGAGGCATCGGTGGTGCTGAACACTCCATTCTCGATGATACGGAGCATCGGCAAGAAGCCCTTTGTCACCCCCGACTACATGCCCACCGAACAGATGGAAGCGGCCTACAGCCCCGTCCACAACGCTCCGGTGGTGGATGACTTGAGCCACAAGGGCAAGAATGTGGTTATTCTCATCGTCGAGAGCATGGGCAAGGAATATGTCGGTGCGCTCAATCCCGACCTGGAAGGCGGCCGTTACAAGGGATATATGCCCTTTGTCGACAGTCTGGTGACCAAGTCATTGACATTCAAGTACAGTTTTGCCAACGGACGCATCAGCATGGACGCGATGCCCTCCATCCTCTCGGGGCTGCCCATGATGGTAGAGCCGTTTTTCCTCACCCCCGCCTCGCTCAACGATGTTGACGGCATCTCGTCGATACTGGGTCGTGAGGGCTATAGCAGCGCCTTTTTCCACGGAGGCCACAACATCTCGATGGGTTTCAGCGCCTATGCCCACAGCATCGGCTACGAGCACTATTACGGTCTGGACGAGTTCTGCGCGTCGCCCAAGTATGGCGGCATGGACCAGTGGGACGGCAAGTGGGCCATCTGGGACGAGCCTTTCCTGCAATTCACGCTCGACCATATCGCGACGATGCGTCAGCCGTTCCTGGCCACGGTGTTCACCGCCTCGTCCCATCATCCCTATAATGTTCCCGAACAGTACCGCGACTCGCTCCATGACGAGGGTGGCCAACCCATCCACAAGTGCGTGCGCTACACCGACCTGTCGCTGCGCCGCTTCTTTGAGCGCGCCAGCCGTGAGCCCTGGTTCAGCAACACCATCTTTGTTCTTGTCGCCGACCACACCAACCTGAGCACTCACGACATCTACAAGACCGACCTGGGCCTGTACAGCATTCCCATCATCTTCTATACCCCCGATGGGAGCCTCCCGCCGGTGGTGCGTGACGACATCATCGCACAGCAGACCGACATCACCCCCACCCTGCTCCACCTGCTGGGTTATGACAAACCCTATCTAGCCTTCGGCGACGACCTGCTGTCGGCCACTGCAGCACACTCGTGGGCCTTCAGTTACAATGCGGGCGTCTACCAGTATGTCGAGGGCGACCTGATGCTGCAGTTTGACGGCGAGAAGACCACCGCCGTCTACCGCTTCAAGACCGACCCGCTGCTCAAGCACAACCTGGTGGGCACAGTGCCCGAGCAGCAGGCCATGGAAACGCGCCTCAAGGCCATCATCCAACAGTACATGTCGCGCATGAACGAGAATCGCCTTCTCCCCGACCGATAACCACGACCCGGCATCAGAACGCACCGTTATTCCTCATTTTGCTGAAATTCAACAAGATACAGAATGATGCGGCATTTTATTGACTTTTTTTGAAACTTTTTGGCATACTCGTGCGTCTAATGAGTGTAGAACAAAACAATAAAATCATATAATCATGATGATGAAGAAAGTTATTAATTTGGCCCTGGTGGCTGTAGTAGCCATAATGATGGCATCGTGCATGAGTATTAATCTGGGTGATAATGGCAGCAAAGACAGCACTCCGACCCAAGTGCCACAAATCAATCAGGCCGTGACCCTGTCGGCTTTTGACAAGGTGGCGATTGGCGACGCCTTCAAGATTATCTATGAGCAGGGTGAGCAGTGCAGCGTGCGCATCGAGGCCTCGGAGCAGGCCTTGAAGGAGATGACCGTCTATGTCAAGGACGGAGAGTTGCGCATCCGCAAGGCTGTTGACAAACCCACAGTATCGTTCAAGGAAGTAAAGGTCTATGTCACATCACCTGACATTAAGCGCGTGGATTTGGCTGGTTCAGGCATGTTTACCGCCAGCAATCTTGTCGAGGCAAGTGCCTTTACAGCCGATCTTGCCGGCTCGGGCCAAATCATGATGGCTCAGTTGACCTGCGAAAACACCATCCTCAACATTGCCGGCTCGGGTAATATCGAATTCGGCAAACTGGATGTCAAGACCTCGGCCAAAGCCGATATCGCCGGCAGCGGAGACATCATTATTGTAGAAATGACCTGCAACAAGTTCAACATCGACATTGCCGGCTCGGGTAATGTGAATTGCGACAACATCACCGCCGATGATGTGGATGTCGATATCGCCGGCAGCGGTGATGTCAACCTCAAGGGCACGGTGAAGCACCACACCAAGGATGTCGCCGGTAGCGGCAAGGTGAACATCAACTAGGAGTTAGGAGTGAGGAGTTAGGAGTTGGGAGTTAGGAGTTAGGGGTGAACATTCCTGACTCCTAATTCTTTACTCCTAACTGTTTGAGCATCTCGGCGGTGGTGCTGTGTCGCACACCGTTGAGGTCACGGAGATAGGCGTTGACATTGGTGGGCGCCATTTTGCGTGCATTGTTGAAGCGGTCGGGCCGTGTGATGCGGGTGAAAACCACACGCTGGATGTCGGTCTTGTGGCAGCGGCCCATGCTGTATCCCATCTGCTCGGGGTGTTCTCCGGGTCCATTGCTCGACCAGTAGGTGACGGTGTCGCCCTCACATCCCAGGAAGATGACGCTGTGGCCGGCTTCCTGGTCGGCATTCTTATCGTCGTTGCAGCCGATAATGGCACCACTGTCACTGCCGCGGCTCTCGTTGCGGTTCCAGAAGATTTTCATCAAGTCACCGGGTAAGGCACGCTGCCAGATGTCGAGGGCGCACCACTCGTCGTCGGTCAGGTAGCACTCGCCAGGCGTCTCACGGTTGCGCTCGCTGCGGGCACCGCGGTAGGCCGTGAAACTGTAGCCTGCCTTCAACTCACGCACAAGCACGCCGAGTCCAGGGCCGTTGGCATTGGCTCGTCCCCAGAAGCCGAATCCGTCATCCTGGCCATAGCCATCGGGATTCAACTCATCGGTGATGCCGACATAAGGTTTCATGTTCACCCATGCCTCGCGAGTGATTTTGTGCTTGGTATCCCACAAGAGCAGTGCCTGAATGATGACTGAGTAGGTCGCGCTGGAGCAGAACGACGGCTGCGCCTGCATCGGGTCGAAGTCGGGCCGCTCGTCGTCCGCACCCATGCGGTAGGCGTCATTGAGCCCGCGCCAGGTGGTCTTGGGGAACAGTTTATTGGGGTGCCCGCCCGTGTAGTAGCCACCGCGCTCGGGGAACAGTTCGATAGCGGCAAGCACTGCCCGCTGCCAACTCTCGTTCACCTTGTCGGCGGCCGAAGCCTGAAAAGCGAGGCACAACAGCGCAAAAATTGCAAAAAAGGTCGGTTTCATCGACTTTTTTGGGAAATTATCCCTGATAACGGGCTGCCACCACATCCCAGTCGATGATTTGCCACAGGGCGGCCAAGTGATCGGGACGGCGGTTCTGGTAGTCGAGATAGTAAGCATGCTCCCACACATCCATCGTCATCAAGGGTCGCAACCCGCGCTGAATGGGATTGGCGGCGTTAGGCTCCTGGGTTATGACGAGTTTGCCGTCACCATCGGCGCTGAGCCATGCCCATCCCGAGCCGAACAAAGTGGCTCCAGCCTTGGCAAAGGCTTCCTTGAACGCCTGAAACGAGCCGAAAGCGTCATCAATGGCTTGTGCCAGCGCTCCTGTCGGGGCGTTGTCAGCCTTGGGGGCACAGAACTGGCCGAAGTACAGGTTGTGGTTCAGTATCTGGCCCGCATTGTTGAGCATACCGCCCTCGGCCTTGAGCACCACATCCTCGAGGGGCGTGTCCTCGAGCCCGCTGCCGGGCAATGCAGCGTTCAGGTTGTTCACATAGGCTGCCAGGTGCTTGCCGTGGTGGAAGGCCAGCGTGTTGGCACTGATCACCGGCTCCAGCGCCTCGGGCGCATAAGGCAGAGCCATCAACTCAAACTTTCCCTCAATGGGCATCGTCTTCTCCATAATCTTTCTTTTTTTAGGTCTTCGAATTAAGCGAATTAAGCGAATTGGCATACGCATTGCGAGATTTATAATTCGTATAATTCGATGAATTCGGAGACAGTTAGAACTATAATGTATGGGGCAAAGATAGTGCATGACTGGCATAGAACAAAAAGAATCAATTCTTTTTTGCGTCTTCTATTGATTCTTTATAAATTTGCAAAGTTGTAGCCATGTGTCGGTAAAATATCCGCCCCTAAGTGATTAGTGAACATTGACGATAAGCTTTTAGGCAACGGATCATGACCGTGCTGCATTATAGGGTGTCAGTATACGATTATCAGATCATTGTGCAGTCGGAATTCTATCGATTCTTTTGTTGAATAATGAATAACATTCATATAGATATCTCTTAAATGCTATGGCACTGATTAAATGCAACAACTGCGGCGGCCATGTCTCGGACAAGGCAAAGGCCTGCCCGCGCTGTGGCGCACCGATAGTCCTTGAAAATGTCGGCAATACCCAGCCTGCATTCAACCAGCAACAGAATACGGAAGTGCAACCCGGCCCTGTCGCTACCCCGCAACCCAACCATGTCGCTACTCAGCAACCAGCCGGGTACTATGAGGAGCCAAAGCGCAAGAGCAATGCAGGGCTTATTGTCGCTGCCGTTCTGGGGCTGCTTGCCCTTTTGGGCATTGGCGGTTGGCTGTTGTATGACAACCACCAGAAGCGTGTCGAGCAGGAACGCCAGATGGCTATCTTGACTGAAAAAGCCCGTCAAGACTCAATCGCCGCTGCCGAACTGCGTGAACAGGCCCGACAAGACTCCATTGAACGGGTATTACAACAGGAACTCATCGAGAAGAGCCGTCAGTCTTATATCGATATCCTGAAGGATTATCTCGAGAGATTTGGCGTGGACGAGTATGGTTGGTTTGGCTATTTCCTGTATGACATCACTCGTGATGGAGAGCCCGAATTGTGGGTAAAAGCGGGAACCTGTGAAGCAGACTTCATGTTGTATGTCTACACCTTGAAAGACGGAGTCGCCACAAAAATCTATGAGGACGGCAGCAGTCATTCAGGGTTTTGTCGTGGAAACAATTACATCATTCGACATTGGGCGCACATGGGTTACGCGGCCATGTACAAACTCACTTATGACGGCTCGAAAATCAAAAGCCGTTGTATTTACGAAGAGGACAATATCGAGAGTTCGTATGATTACAAAGAACCGTCTGAACCCGCAATACACCTTAACCGCTTTGATGACTATTCACCCGTCAACGAAACATTTAAATAAATTATAAGACCTATTGGCAATTTACTGAATATGGAGTGTCTGTAGAGCTGACGCACATTGGCTCTACAGGCATTTTAAATTCAACAATAATAGAATCATCTGGAGATCAACAAGCCGATTACATGATGAAAAACAGGGGATTATGGATGGGAAATGGTGGAAAAGTCCTACCTTTGTCGGCGAAATGGAAATGAGTGACAATAATCAGGCGAGGACGCTGTATGTGAGCGACCTGGACGGGACATTGCTGGGTGATGACTCGCGGTTGTCTCGCGGCACGATTGACATGCTGAACCGCATCATCGAGGAGCGGGGCGGCCTGTTTACCGTTGCCACGGCTCGCACCCCGGCCACTGTAGTGCCGCTGATGCAGGAGGTGCATGCACGACTGCCGTTCATCGTCATCGGGGGCTCGGCGATGTGGAATCCCGTGACGGGGAGTTTTGAGCACACCCACGGCATCGACGCCCCGACCGTCAACGCCGTAGCCGATGTGTTTGACGGCTATGGCATCCATCCGTTCATCTACCGCCGCCATGGCAGCGGCCTGCTGCGTGCCCACCACTACGGTCCCCTGTCGGCTCAGGAGAGGCAGTTTGTCAACGAGCGCCAGCACTTGCCGTTGAAGCGGTTTTTGCTGGATGACCGCAATTACCGCCAGGGCGATGACGAGGCGCTGCTCATCTTCTCGCTGAACAGGTTTGCCGTGCTGGAAGCCATCGCAGGCGACCTGCGCTCCACGGTCCCGACCTGCTCGGTGATGGTATATCATGACATCTTTGACGAGGAGAGCGGCTACCTCGAGATATTCACTGCCGGCACCAGTAAGGCAGCCGCCATCGGCGACCTTGCCCGCCAAGTGGGAGCGCAACGAGTGGTAGTCTTTGGCGACAACCGCAACGACATAGCCATGATGCAGGCTGCCGACCACAGTGTCGCCGTCGAGAATGCGTTTCCCGAAGTCAAATCAATGGCCAGCGAGGTCATCGGTCCCAACACTGCCGACAGTGTCGCCCGATGGATTTTAGATGAGTTAGGAGTTAGGAGTTAGGGGTTAGGAGTTAGGGGTTAGGGGTGTGTTCCTTTTTTAAGGGCCTTCAAGCCTTAGCAATACCTAAAAGCAGCCATGTAAAATCCTAAAAACTTAAAACTTTTTGATAAATTTGGCGGCACCTCAGCAATTTAAGTATGCTTAATTGCTTTCGGTTTGCACAAACTTTTATTACCTTTGCAGCCACACATGGCCAACCTGCGTAACATATATGACTCGCGCCGCATCTGGAAGGTGGTATTCCTGGTACTCTCGCTGGTGCTGGTGGCATTGTTCCTGTACATCTCCAACAACCTGGTCAAGGACCTGGCCGAGCAGGAGCGCGAGCGCATGGAAATCTGGGCCGACGCGACCCGTGAACTCGCAACAATGGGCAATGGTGTAGAAGTGGATGATGAGGGCAACCCCACGGGCGGCGGCATGGCCGATGTCGATTTCCTGTTCAGCATCATCGAGGGCAACCACAATATCCCCGTGCTGCTGGTCGATGACCAGGACAACATCCTGAACCACCGCAACTTCCGCCTGCCCGAACCAGTCGACAGCATGAGTTTTGAGATATCGCCTGCCAACCTAGAGTATCTCAACAAGAAACTGCGCCACCTCAAGCATAGCGAGAACAAGATAGAAATCAAGATTGACGAGAATACCACTCAATACCTCTACTATGAGGACTCCACGCTGCTGCGCCGCCTGTCCTACTTTCCCTATATCCAGTTGGCGGTGCTCGCCCTGTTCTTTGCCATCGCCTATTTCGCGCTGATGAGCATCAAGCGCGCCGAGCAGAACAAGGTGTGGGTGGGACTCTCCAAAGAGACGGCCCATCAGCTCGGCACGCCCATCTCATCGCTCATGGCCTGGATGCAGCTGCTTGAGTCGATGGGCGTGGACAAGAGCATCGTGGGCGACATGGACAAGGATGTGAAACGCCTGTCGACGATTGCCGACCGCTTCTCCAAAATCGGTTCCATGCCCGACAAGGAGCTCACCTCGATCAACGAGGCCGTGATAACCAGCCTGGAGTATATGCGCGCCCGCATTCCCAAGCGCGTTGCCCTCCACATCCACACCAACGACCAGACCAACAACGGGGTGATGCTGAGCCAGACGCTGTTTGCCTGGGTGATGGAGAACCTCACCAAGAATGCCGTCGACGCTATGGACGGCGAGGGACGGCTCGACATCACCGTCGATGACAGCCCCAACAACGCCGTCATCCTGGTCAAGGACACCGGCAAGGGCATCCCGCGCAAGAATTTCAAGAATGTCTTCAACCCCGGCTTCACCACCAAGAAGCGCGGTTGGGGCTTGGGACTGACGCTGGTGAAGCGCATCATCGAGGAGTACCACAACGGCCAAATCTATATCGAGGAGTCGGAGGTGGGCAAGGGTACCACCTTCTGCATCGAACTCCCTAAAGTCAAATCACCATCATAAGCATGACCGACCAAAACACCTCACGCGTAACGATGTTGGGCACTGGCAACGCCATGTGTGTCAACTGCTACAACACCTGTTTTTACCTGCGCAGTCCCCGCGGGGGCATGCTCGTTGACGGTGGTGGCGGCAACGGCATCCTGCAGCAGCTCCTCAAGGCCAAAATCCCCTTTGAGCACATCCGCCACATGTTTGTCACCCACAGCCACACCGACCACATCATGGGAGCCATCTGGATGATGCGCAAGATTTCGCCGCTGATTTTCAAGGGCAAGCACAAGGGCCCCTTCACCATCTACTGCAACGACGAGGTCAAGCATGCCCTGTACACCATGGGGCAACTGATGATTCCCGACAAGATCTTCAACTCCATCGGGCAGACCATCTTCCTGCAGGAGGTGCATGACAGCGAACAGGTGGAGATTGACGACATGCAGGTCACCTTCTTTGACATCGGTTCTACCCGTTTCAAGCAGTACGGCTTCAGTGCCGAGCTGCCCGACGGTCAGCGCCTGGTGTGCCTGGGCGACGAGCCCTACAGCGTGCAGAGCGAGCCCTATGCCCGCGGCTGTGACTGGCTGATGTGTGAGGCCTTTTGCCTCTACAAGGACCGCTTCGCGTTCAACCCCTACGAGAAGAACCACAGCACCGCCCTCGACGCTGGCATGCTGGCCCAGGACCTGGGAGTCAAGAACCTGGTCCTCTACCACACCGAGGACACCCACCTCGACACCCGTGCCGCCACCTATAGCGCCGAGGCTGCCCAATACTTCAAGGGCAACATCCTGGTCCCCGCCGACCTCGAATCCTTCCCCCTCACCCGCTGAGCCGCCTCTGTTGCACTTTTTCTCTTCAAGACCGGTGTCGCCTGTAAGAATCAGGCGAAGTATTCGTCACGATTTTGCCGGAATTGTAAAAAATGTTGTACCTTTGTGATTTAGATATCAACAAAGAAGACTGTTTGTGTCTCAACAAATAACATTCCCATCGATGAATAATAATCTCTAAAATACAAGAAGCATATGAAGCACTATCTGAAGACTCTGGAGGCCACGGTCCGCAACCACTGGACCCAAAAGGCGCTGTGTGACTACAACGGCGACACTTTTTCCTACGCCAATCTGGCCATCAACATCGAGCAGTTCAGCATCTTCTTTGACGCTGCCGGAATCGGCAAGGGCGAAAAAGTGGCCCTGTGTGCCCGCAACTGTGCCCGCTGGGCGATGACCTTCTGGGGCATCAATGTCAATAACCGTGTGGCGGTTCCGCTGCTGGCCGACTTCCACCCCGATACCGTGTCTAAGCTGACCAACCACTCAGACAGTGTCGTGCTTTTTATCGACGACGACATCTGGGCCAAGATGAAGCCCGAGGACATGCCCCACCTCAAGGTAGCCGTCAATGTCAAGGACTACAGCGTGCTGTGGCACCAGGACGAGGCCGTTGCCGAAGCCTGGAATAACCGCAAGAAAGCCTTTGCACAGCGCTATCCCGACGGGATGTTCCCCGAGAATGTGACTTATCCCGACGACAATGCCGACGACCTGGCCATCATCAACTACACCTCAGGAACCACGGGCACCCCTAAGGGCGTGATGCTCACCTATAATGCCATCTCGGACACCGACAACTTTGCCAACACCCAGTTCCCGAACACTCCCGGCGAGACCATCGTCTCGATGCTTCCGCTTGCCCACATGTACGGCTTGGCCATCGAGTTTATCCACCCCAATGTGGACGGCGTCACCGTCTACTTCCTGGGCAAGACCCCGTCGCCCTCGACCCTGCTCAAGGCGATGCGCGACATCAAGCCCTATATGGTAGTCACCGTGCCGCTGGTGATGGAGAAAATCTATGGCAACGCCATCAAGCCCTCGATGGAGAAAGCGAAAACGCTGTTGTCTATCCCCGGCTTGAACAAACTGGTTTACCGTACTGCCCGCAAAAAGATGGTCGAAGCCTTCGGTGGCGGTGTGCGCTGCTTCATCATGGGCGGCGCGGCACTCAATCCCGAGGCCGAGCAGTTCTTCAAGAAAATCCGCCTGCCCTACACCGTGGGCTATGGCATGACCGAGGCCTGCCCGCTGCTGGGCTATGAGTGGTGGACGAAGTTTGTGCCCGGCTCCTGCGGAAAGCCCGTACACGAGCTGCGCATCGACTCAGACGACCCGCGCCACATCCCTGGGGAGATCCAGGCCAAAGGTCCCAACCTGACTATCGGCTATTACAAGAATCCCGAGGCCACGGCAGCCGCCTTCACCGATGACGGATGGTTCCGCACGGGAGACTTGGGCATTATCGATGAGAAGGGCAACATCTTCATCCGCGGGCGCATCAAGTCGATGATCCTGAACTCGTCAGGGCAGAACATCTACCCCGAGGAACTGGAGGCCGTGCTGGCCAACTGCGAACATGTGGACGAGTGCCTCGTCGTGGACCGCGACGGCAAAATCACGGCACTCGTGTATACCGAACTGCCCGAGGACATGGACGAAGAGACCAAGGCTGCCATCCCCGCCAAAATCCGTGACGAAGCCAACAAGTCCCTTCCCAACTACAGCAAAATCAAAGTGGTGGAAATGATGGACGCTCCGTTTGAGAAAACCCCGAAGCGCACCATCAAGCGCTTCCTGTACAAGTAAGAAGCCAGCGTTCCCAATAACCGTAAAATAAAGCGCCCCCCAAAAAAGAGGTAGTGTGACCAGCTCTCTTTTTTGGGGGGCACTTCATCCTGGCCGTAACAATTGTGCAACAGGGCAAAAAGTTACGATTAGGTTTATGTGCGTTAATTAATATTAAAAACAGGGAGCAAAAACAGTTTTTGAATTAAAAAATGTAATTTTGTAAAGTGAAAAGAGAAGTCCCATTGAGGGTGTAATGGGTTCTGCCCTCAGAACGGCTCTTAGTTGTTTTATAGAACCCGCCTCCTGTAACCAAAATGAAACGGTATTTTACATTTCTCACGACCTGTCTGCTGGCGTTGAGTGCGCTGGCCCAGACGCAGTTCACTTCAGGAAAATTCAAGTATGAGGTGATTGAAGGCACCAACTGGGTGCAGATTATTCCTAAGAGCAATTCTGACAACGGGGCGGGTTACAGCAACCTGGTCTCGGCAGATTTCCAGACTTCGGTAACCTATGGCGGCGTGACCTATGATGTAGTGGGTATCGGTGCCAATGCGTTTTACAAGTGCAAACTCAATGAGCAGGCCATCCTGCAGTTGCCCGAGGGCTACATCTTTATCGATGCAGGTGCCTTCTCCTACACCGAGATGGGCTCGTTGAAGCTGCCCACGACCATGGAGATGATTCACCCGAGGGCGTTTGACAACAACAAACTGGCCGGTGTGACCGTACTGGCGGGCAACCCCTACTTTGCCCACCTGGCATCGACACAGGGCACCGTGACCTACACCATGCTCACCAACAAGGAGAAGACCAAAATCATCTTCGCGCCGGGAGCCAAGCCCACGCAGTTCAGCGCCGGGGGCACCACCTACCTCACCTCGATTACCATCCCTGAGCAAATCACCGAGATCGGCGATTATGCTTTCTATGGCAATCCCACGCTCAAGACGGTGAACTTCCATGCGGGCATCACGCGCATCGGCGTGGGCGCCTTCTACGAGACGCTGCTCACGCGTGTGAGCATCCCCAACCCCGACTGCGAAATCGGCAACAGTTGCTTCAGCAACAGCCAGGTGAGCAGCATCTCATTGCCTCAGGGCATGAAAAAACTGGGCCGCCATGTGTTCTTCTACTGCGTCAACCTTACCAGCCTGACCCTGCCCGAAGGCATGGAGGAAATCGGCTTGATGTGCTTCAGCAGTTGCAACCTCACCACGGTGAACCTGCCCAGCACGATGGTCAAGCTCGACAGTTGCTCGCTTCAGGACAACCCGTTCAGCAGCATCAACCTCAAGAATGTCAAGTTTGTGGGTCGCCAGGCGTTCAGCCAGTGCCTGAACCTGACCTCGGTGACCAGCAACGGGATGCTCGAGGAGATTGACGGAGCCGCCTTTACCCGCTGCCCGCTCACGACGGCCTACCTGCCCGAGGGTCTGCTGACCATCAACATGAACGCCTACTTCCGCTGTGCCGACATGACCTCGTTCACCGTTCCCACGACGGTGACCACCATCACCGGCAACCCCTGTGTGGGCGCAATCTCGTTGAGGGAATTCAATGTGGCCGAGGGCAGTGAATATTTCGCCACCTACGACGGCTGCCTCTATGCCACCGGCGGCTTTACGGTCAAGGGTGGCCCCAATCGTGACGGAGACGATGTTCCCACTGGACTTACCGCCCTGGTGGGTGTGCCCACCGGCTGGCAGCAGAGCCTACTGCATGTGCCCGAGGGCGTGACCGTCATTGCCAACCAGGCCGCCCGCGAGGCCACCTCAATCACCGAGGTGGAATTGCCCTCGACGCTCGTCGAGATCCGTCCCAGCGCCTTCAGCAGCATCACGGGCATTACCAAGGTGACCTGCCTTGCCACCACCCCGCCCACCAGCGGTGAATACTTCACCAACGAGGTGTACCAGAACGCCACCCTGTATGTGCCCATGAACAGCGTGGAACTGTACAGGGCTGCAGCAGGCTGGTGCAACTTCCAGAACATCGTGGGCATCGACACCGGCGATGAGCCTGTCATGCGCGGCGATGTGGACGGCAATAAGGTTGTCGACATCAATGATGTGACCCTGTTGATTGATGTCACGCTGGGAATGGATGTAGAATTCGTGGCCGAGGGAGCCGACTGTGAGTCGGAATCGGGTGACGGCGTTATCGACATCAACGATGTGACCTCGCTGATTCAGTTTGTGCTGAGCGGCACCTGGTAAAGCCAAAGGGTCGGGCCTTCCCGCCCCGGTAAATCATGCTGAGTGGCCAAGTGCCCACCGGCACTCGCCATAGAACACAAGAGCTTCGCTCTAAGAAAGCCTGTAGTGGCGCAAAACCTTTAAGATTTTGCGCCACTACTTATGTTACAGGGATGGGACTGGCTCGGTGAGCAGGGATGTCGAGGTTGCGGCAGACAGGCTGAAGTCGAGCACGGATGCCGTCAGGCATCGGCTACTGCTGGTGCTCCTTGAGGTATTCGACACAGGCTTCGAAGGTGTCGAATGTATGCTCATAGGGTACCAGTGCGGGGATGATTTCCATGCTGCGCATGAGGTAGCTGGGCTGTCGCTGGATGATGGTCATGAGCACGCGCACGCCCCTGGCCTGCAGGTCCTTGATGGCTGTCTCCATGGCATAAGCGCCCGACTGGTCCATAAAGCTCACGCGCTTCATGCGGATGATGACCGTGTCGACATCGTCGGGGACATCGTGCATCACGCGCTGGAAACCCGTGATGCTGCCGAAGAAGATGGGTCCCTCGAGACGCTGCACATAGACGGCCTGACGCATCTTCCCGGTCAGTCCCGACTCGTCATCCCAAGGTTTGTCCTTATCAAACTCGTCCAGGCTCGCACCACTGAATTGCTGCTCGGCCAGGTCGCCTGCACGCTTCATGAAGAGTACACAGGCGATGACCATTCCGATGCCGACCGCGGTCAACAGGTCAACAAAGACGGTCATGAGGAACACCACGATGAGGACAAAGGCGTCGGCCTTGGGGATGTTGTCCAAGTCCCTGAACCCACGAAAATCGATGATTCCCCACCCCACCGTGATGAGGATGCCGGCCAAAACTGAGAGCGGCACATACTTCACAATGCTGCCCAAGCCGAGCAGGATCGCCAACAGGAGCAGCGAATGAATCATGCCGCTGAGCCGGGAGCGTCCGCCCGCCTTTACATTCACAACCGTTCGCATGGTGGCACCCGCTCCGCCAATGCCGCCGAAGAGGGCAGCGATGGTGTTGCCGATGCCTTGGCCTATCAGCTCCTGATTGCTGTTGTGTTTAGTCTTGGTGATGTTGTCGGCGACCACCGATGTGAGCAGGGTGTCGATAGAACCCAAACCGGCGAGCGTGAGCCCAGGGATGACGGCCTGCTTGAGCGTCAGCATCCAGTCGATGCTGCCCAGGTCGATGCCCTCTTTGGCAAAGAAGGGCATGGGCAAACCCGCGGGTATGTTGCCGATGGTCAGGGCTGCATCGATGCTGGCAAAGAGCGACACGACGGTCATGACAACGAGTGCCACGAGCGTGGACGGAATCTTCTTGGTCAGTCGAGGGAACAGAGCGATGACCGCAATGGTGCCCAAGCCGAGCAACAAGGCGGGAATGTTCACGCCTTGCGCCAAGTGGTCGGGCAGCTGGGCAATCATGTCGACCACCAGGACGGGCGACTTCAAGCCGAGCAAGGGATAGATCTGCTGCAGGATGATGATGACACCGATGCCGCTCATGAAGCCCGACAGGACCGGGTAAGGGATGTACCTGACATACTTGCCGATGCGGATGAGGCCGAAGAGTATCTGGAACAAGCCGCAGAACAGGCCAGCCAGTGCCATGGCGATAATCACCGCCGAGAAATTGCCCTGGGACGACGCCCATGCCGCACTCACCAGCCCCGAAGTGATGACGGTCATGGGGCCGGTAGGGCCACTGATCTGGGAATGGGTGCCGCCGAACAACGAGGCGAAAAATCCCAGCATCGTTGCTCCCACCAGACCGGCCAGCGCGCCCATCGCAGCTGCGTCAGGATGGTCGATGCCGCCAAACGCCTGGATGCCGAATGCCAAAGCCAACGGCAAGGCGACGATGCCAGCCGTTATACCCCCGAAGATATCACCCTTTAAATTGCTAGTATTAAATATGGTCCTCATAGTCAAGTAGTAATAGACGCGTTGATGAGTCTCAAAACCGAGGGAGTCCGTTCCTTTTTCAGATATCGCCGTCCCCTCCTTTTCGATTTTGGGCGCAAAGGTACAAGGATTATTTCAAATGTCCATTATTCTGGGTGACCATAATTGCCACATGCTGTTAACCCGCATCATTAAAACCCGGACTGCCCATCCAAGCGGAACGGCCCGTGGCAGTGCAATGGGCCTCACTGACAGTCAAAAAACGCCAAAAACCATGTAAACCTGTACCATAATGGCATTGACGATCACATAGATACGCAACAAAAGTATATTTCTTAAGGATGCTTAAGTAAAAAAAATGAAAGCGGTTTGGGTGTATTTGTGAAATAAAAAATAATTTGCAGGTGTTCTTTGGAGGATGCCTTTTGCCGATTGTGGTAGGGGGGTGAAATGACCGTTTCCCTTTTCTTACAACAAATCATACCAGGTCAATATGAGCAACATCCAGCCGAAACGAAAAAATAATCAATAATAAATAATTAATATATTTTTCATATCTTTGCAGTGCAAACAAACTGGTATACCTTAACGGCAATATTTTCAGACTAAATCTATTCATATCTTCTCTCAATAAAATGGATGATGATGCTATTATAATAAGATTCGTCCCTTTTTTCTTGCGGATTCGAGCCCATGTTATCTCAAAAGGCGCATTTTTCTTGGCTATCTATCAATTATTTCATTAACTGTCCAACTGAAACAGTTAAATCCACCATCTTCTTTTAGTAGAGGTAAGGCATAAACGCCCTTAACATCGATACCTGAATAAGTGTCTTGAATCTGCTTCAATGCTTCTGCATCTTGTTTTTCAATACCAAGAAGAGGAACTATTATGACCTTTGAAGTCTGGAGGAAGTTGATGTACGCCCAACTAAGATCGTCATCACTTCTCGGTAACGCATTAGACGAATAGTGGAGTTCTTCTACTTTGTATCCATCCTGTTCTAAGGCTTTTCGAAACGAAATTGCACTCATTTTATCAATTTCAGAATAATTGGTCATAAGAACATGGTCGGCACTGATGTATCGTACGATGCCGTCGGCATGACCGTAGATCTCATGTCTGTCCCAATTCAACCAAGTTATTTTGTTGACCCCAAAGTCTTGCTTAAAGATGTCCTCAAACTCCTTTTGACTCATTTTGTTGGAATTATAAGCCTTTCTTGTCATGATAACTCCTTGAGGCGTTCTGATGATGTTACCGCCGTCCAAGATGAGTTTAGACTTGGACCTGGCAAGATGGATGGCATCGCATACGGCATCAGGCGAAGTCTTGGTGTTTCGGTATTGATCATTATCCAAATAGTCTGGATCATATACATATTGCACGAAGCGATTAGGAGACATCTGTACAGGCATGTAATCTCGGCACCAAATATCCTTGGTGTGGGGCAGTAGTTCATGTTTTATGCCATACTCATCGAGTATATCGCAAATCTCTTTGTATATCTGAGAGATATCATGCTTTACCATGACTTTATCTGAGAAATATACTTTATTAACCTCTTTGTCGAGTGAGATGAACAAGTTCTCATTCCTTCTAAAGTTCCATGTCCTATATGCTTGGGCTCCTTTCAAGCCTTGTCGCTGTTGTGTTTTAATCTTGGTGCGAGGTTCTGTCCATTCATCCATCCACTTGATAGACACTCCATCGAATATGTTACTCCTTGATAAAAGTATGTCGTAAACCGAGAGCGACCGACCATTATCAAGTATAATCGGGTTATTATCCATATTGAAAAGGTCAAAGGCTCTAATCAATACAGATGCGCGAAACTTATGCTTCTCGTGATCTTCAAACGTGATATCAATGCCAGAGTTGTGCGGGAAAAGAGTACCTGCCTCTAACCATTCATCGTCAGGCAAATCTTTTCTATACAGTTTATCCTCTTGAATACTGCCATCCATATTTATGAAGTAAAACTCTATTTCTCTGAGATATAATTTCTCTTTACCATTGAGCAGAAAAAAGCCTCCGTATAAAAGTTGTGTTGCAACTTTAGGGAAAACCACTTCATTGAGATGTTCTTCATTTGCATTAGCAAACTGATAAACATCTAAAGCATTTTTTAGAGTATCAAAATATTTCAAAGTACTCATTGTGTTGATGATTAAATAGTCAATAAAAAGATTTATCAAAATTGTACATACCTCTGATTTATAACGAGGTGCTGAGGTAAGTGGGGCGGTCGAGGTTGCGGTAGGCGATGGCTTCCATGATATGGTGGTCGAGGACGTCGGCGGTGCCTTCGAGGTCGGCGATGGTGCGGGCGACTTTAAGGATGCGGTCGTAGGCGCGGGCGCTCATGTTCATGCGTTCCATGGCGTTACCATCTACTCTTGCTCGTCATTTGATTGATTGAGGATTCGTTTTTCGATGTCTTCGAGGAGTTTGAGATCGTCGACATCGGCTTGTTGGGCTTCGAGGTGCTTGCGTTTGGTGTCGAAGTCAGCGTAGATTTCGCGGACATGAGTTTCCATTTGGGCGTTGGAAACGGAGCCTTTGTCTTGGAGAACGTCCATTCCTTGGAAGGCGAGGAGATTGTCAACATTGTCGCGCCAGTAGTCAAGAGTGAGGTCTCGTCTATCTTGTACTCGCATTTCGGCTGATGTCAAGAAGATGTCAACGAGGCGGTTCAATCGATCGATTTCGGCATCTTGCAGGTAGTTCTTGGCGATGGTGATATCGCCCTTGCGGACAATGGAACCTTTCCATGTTGTCAGACCCATATTGGGTTTCTCGGCATCGGCGCGGGCACAAATGAGCTCGGCTGCAGTTTGATGAGTGACTGCATAGAGTAATTTGTTCTGTGTCTCGGCAAAGAACATCTGTGTAGCCTTGTCAGATTTATCATAGTCGCTGCTTAGTTTGAACAGATCACGGATTTTCTGGTAGAAGCGTTTCTCCGAGGCTCGAATGTCTCGAATCCTCGCTAACAGTTCATCAAAGTAGTCGGGTCGCCCATCGGGATTCTTCAGCCGTTCATCATCCATCGTGAATCCCTTAACCAAATACTCTGTCAAGTGCTCAGTCGCCCATTGGCGGAATTGAGTACCTCTCACGCCACGCACACGATAACCCACCGCAATAATCATCTCCAATGAATAGAAAATGACATTGTAACTCTTGCCATCAGCGGCAGTTGTTAAGAATTTCTTAACAACTGAATCTTCTGTCAACTCATTCTCTTTCAGAATGTTGGCTATATGCATACTGATATTGGGCTTTGAGGTGGCAAAAAGTTCTGCCATCTGCTGCTGGTTAACCCAAATCTTGCCGTCATGGGCATAAAGTGCTACCGATGCACGGCCGTCGGCAGTGCGGTAGATGATTATATTTCTCTCTTGGTCAGGCATATTTCTGCATTTATTTATAATGTTGTGCCGAGGTAGGTGGGGCGGTCGAGGTTGCGGTAGGCGATGGCTTCCATGATGTGGTGGTCGAGGACGTCGGCGGTGCCCTCGAGGTCGGCGATGGTGCGGGCGACTTTGAGGATGCGGTCGTAGGCGCGAGCCGACATGTTCATGCGCTCCATGGCGTCGCGGAGTTTCTCCAGGCCGGCGGCGTTGGGCTCGGCGTATTTGTGGAGCAGGGACGGGGTCATCTGGGCGTTGCAGTGGATGCCGGGTTCGTCCTTGAAGCGGCGTTCCTGCAGCATCCTCGCGGCAATGACGCGCTGGCGGATGGCGGCGCTGGGTTCGCCCGGGGCTTTTGACGACATCTGGTCAAAATCGACGGGTTGGACTTCAATCTGCAGGTCGATGCGGTCGAGTAGCGGCCCCGAAATCTTGCTCATGTAGTGGGTGCGCTGGTACTCGTTGCAGACGCATTTCTTCTTGGGGTGGCCGTAGTACCCGCAAGGGCACGGATTCATCGAGGCCACGAGCATGAACGAGGCGGGATATTCGGTCGAGTATTTCGCCCTCGAAATCGAAATTATCCTATCTTCCAGCGGCTGGCGCATCACCTCCAAGACATTTCGCGAAAATTCAGGCAGCTCATCCAAGCGGAAGGACTTGCCCCATTGCAACAGCCTAAAAGTCAACCATAAAGCCCCAAAAACGACCAAAATATGTACCATAAAGCCATTCACAACCACAAAGATACAAAATCTTTATAGATTATGGAAATCAAACGTTATATTTGAAAATAATTGAAATTTTTCTATGATTTATTTGGTTATTAATAGAAATATTTCTATCTTTGCAGTGAAAAATGATATAAACAAGACTACATTTATGAAATATAAAGAATTTCACCGCAAGATTGTCGCTGCTGGATGGAAGTTTGATCATGCCGAAGGCAGCCACTACTTTTATATTAAGAACGGTCAGCTATCAGTACCTGTTCCCTACCATGGATCGAAGGAAATTCCTGAGCCGTTAAGGAAGAGGATAGCGAAACAGGTGGGAATTTGAATTCCCTTCGCTACCGGCCAGAACAAAGAACAACCAAAAACCAACAATAACCAATAACCATGTCTATGAAAAAGAAAATCATTATTAACATCTGCGCGAGCCAAGATCACTTTGGCGCCTATAGCGTCAATTGCGAAGGCATCTATGGAGCTGGTGATACCATCGACGAGGTGAAAGCCGATGTGGAAAATGCCATCGCATTAATCAAAAAGAATCTGCCCGAAGATCGCTGGCCCGAAGAGATTAAGGGCGAATATGAATTAGAGTGGCACTATGACACTCAGAGCCTATTGTTACACTACGGCACATTGATGTCACTGGCAGGACTTGAACGCATCACAGGCGTGCATCAAAAACAGTTGTGGGCCTATATGCATGGTCGCAGCAAACCCCGCCGCCCCCAAGCTGACAGAATTGAAGCCGGCCTACACCGCTTTGGCCAGGAATTGTCATCCCTGTCAGTCTTCTGCTAAGAGAAATGATTTATATAATTCTTTGACTGCGCCCCGTGACCATATATTTGAGTTACGGGGTTTTTTATAAAAGATATAACTAAAGGTACTAGCATTTCTTGCAAAAGTCGAAAATTATGGCTAAATTTGCGTATTCAATAAATTGATCTACATTCATAAAAGACTTATTATGAAACACATTATAGCGATATTTCTTATTCTCATCAGTTGCATGAGTATCAATGCTGAGGTTAGAATCCATATGGAGAAAGAGGCAGGAGTTTATAAGGTACCCTGCTCGGTTAATGGATTGAAACTAAAATTCATCTTTGATACTGGTGCCGCTAGTGTTTGCATCTCACAAACATATGCTGAAATGATGCTTGAGAATGGATACCTTGACGAGTCTGATATTTTAGGCAAGTCGCAATCTACAATTGCTGATGGGAGCAATATTGATAATGTGGTCATTAATCTTAGAAAAGTGGAAATTGGCGGACTTTCAATTGAAAATGTGTCGGCAGTCGTTGTCCCAACACAGAACGCCCCATTGCTCCTTGGACAATCTGTAATTCAACGATTAGGCAAAGTTTCTATTGATGGCGAATACTTGGTAATTCATAATGCTAATGATTATACTGAAGAAGAATTAGATACAATTTATGATGAAGCAGAAGAATTATTCCAAAATCGAATGTATTCTGCTGCTTTAAAAAAATATAGAGTTATCTATGATAGTTATGGAGACGACACAAATTCTTATGTGCTATATAAAATGGGATTTTGCTGCAATTCTTTGCAGGATGACAGATCAGCGCAAACATATTTTCTGAAAGCCATTGATTTAGCGGATCCAACCGATAAAGAGGATCAAAGTACACTAGCATTATCATATTATAACTTATCAATTTTGTCTTTTCAAAATGAGGAGTATAATAATTGTATTAAATATTCCTTATCAAATATCGAATATGCTTTTGATGATATGATGATCATAGAATGTTATAATAAGATTGGGGATAGTTATTTTAGTCTTGATAACAACTCACAAGCTCTACTTTATTATAATAAGGCTATAGTATTATTCGAAAAAAAGTACTTAAAAAAGGATCTTCCAGAATTTCAAGTAATGAATTACATTGAATCGCAAATAGGAAAAGGCGCTTCATTATACGAATTAAGTCGTTATGAAGATGCAATTGAAACTCTTGAAGAAGCAAAAGAACTTTTAAAACCTCACAAAGACCATAATTCTTATAACGCCTATTTAAACTATATTCGCACTTTATTATCAGTTTGTTATGATGAATTAACAAGACATTAAAAGCTACTTATCATATCATCAACACCGTTCCTATTTACTTTCACAACTAATATGAGGGCGAAAACTACTTTTATTCTGTCAATCATCTCTTTTATAGGAGTATTGTCCATTTGGGGACTTTGGATATTTAACGGTTTCAAACTTTCTGTCGTTTCGTTGGACACTTTTATTGGTGTCATTGTGGCCCTATTAGCTATAATCTTTACAGTAGTCGTTGGATGGCAAATCATTAATGCAATAGAGATGCGTGACAAGTTGGCTGAATTAGAGAAACGGCAAAATGATCTTATTGACAACGAACGCATACTTGCAGAAAATGATAGACTTCATACTAAAGAAGCCTATAACCTTCAATCAGGATTATGTGGAGAAATCGCAGAATCCCATAGGACTAAAGGACAATACATAGAAGCATTTACATTCTATCACGCTGCTCTATATTACGCGATTCTTTCTGAGCGCCCAAATCAAATGAATTATTTGAACCAAATGAATCTTATTCTCTCATTAATATCAACGCAATCAGTTATCAATTTTACGTCGCTAGCGCAACAAATAAAAGATGATACTGATAGAATAAGAAGAACGACATCTTACAGAAATTGCTTGTCAGAAATATATGAACAAACCATGCAATTGTTTTGGAAAAAAATGGAGAATTTAGGAATAGTGACAGAGAACAATTAATTACATTCCACACGTTTTATTAGTTAAAACTATGCTTTTTGTGCTTTTTTACTGATAACAAATAACTGAGCCACGATTTACAAATTGTTGCCGAGGTAGGTGGGGCGGTCGAGGTTGCGGTAGGCGATGGCTTCCATGATGTGGTGGTCGAGGACGTCGGCGGTGCCTTCGAGGTCGGCGATGGTGCGGGCGACTTTGAGGATGCGGTCGTAGGCGCGAGCCGACATGTTCATGCGCTCCATGGCGTCGCGGAGTTTCTCCAGGCCGGCGGCGTTGGGCTCGGCGTATTTGTGGAGCAGGGACGGGGTCATCTGGGCGTTGCAGTGGATGCCGGGTTCGTCCTTGAAGCGGCGTTCCTGCAGCATCCTCGCGGCAATGACGCGCTGGCGGATGGCGGCGCTGGGTTCGCCCGGGGCTTTTGACGACATCTGGTCAAAATCGACGGGTTGGACTTCAATCTGCAGGTCGATGCGGTCGAGTAGCGGCCCCGAAATCTTGCTCATGTAGTGGGTGCGCTGGTACTCGTTGCAGACGCATTTCTTCTTGGGGTGGCCGTAGTACCCGCAAGGGCACGGATTCATGCTCGCCACGAGCATGAACGAGGCGGGGTATTCGGTACTGTATTTCGCCCTCGAAATCGAAATAATCCTGTCTTCCAACGGTTGACGCATCACCTCTAGCACATTTCTCGAAAATTCAGGCAGCTCATCCAGGAAGAGGACACCGTTGTGGGCGAGAGAGATTTCGCCAGGCATGGGGTAGGAGCCTCCGCCGACAAGGGCGACAGGCGAGATGGTGTGGTGGGGGCTGCGGAAGGGGCGCACGGTCATCAGTGTGGTGCCTCGGGCGAGTTTGCCCGCCACGCTGTGTATTTTGGTAGTCTCGAGCGCCTCGCTAAGGGTGAGTGGCGGCATGATGGACGGCAACCGTTTTGCCATCATTGACTTGCCCGAGCCTGGACTGCCGACCAAGAGGATGTTGTGTCCGCCAGCGCAAGCGACCTCAAAGGCGCGCTTGACATTCTCCTGGCCCTTGACATCAGCAAAATCGTAGGGAAAGACACCCTGTGCCTTGGCGAACTCGGCGCGGGTGTCCACCACTGTGGGCTCCAAGCTGGCAGTGCCGTTCAGGAAGTTCACGACATCAGTCAGGTTGTCGGCGGGCAGAATGTCGAGGTTATTGACCACGGCAGCCTCGAGCGCATTGTCGCGCGGCAGTATAAAGCCGTCGAGGTGGAGTTCGCGCGCCATAATGGCCATGGGCAAAGCACCCTTGATGGGTCGCAGGCTGCCGTCGAGCGAGAGTTCGCCCATGAGCAGATATCGGCCAAGCTTGTCGGCATTGATGACCTCGTCGCCAGCAAGGATGCCAACGGCGAGCGGCAGGTCATAGGCCGAGCCCTCCTTCTTGATGTCGGCAGGCGACATATTGATCATCACCTTCTTGCCCGGGAATTTGTACCCCGCCTGCTGCATGGCAGTGCGCACACGCTCGGCGCTCTCTTTCACCGCCGCGTCGGGGAGTCCGATGACCATGAACCCCGACCCCCAGGCAACGCTCACCTCAATTTCGACCTTGATGGCGTTGATGCCCTGTACTGCTGCTCCAATCGTTCGCGCTAACATGATGTTGAAGGAATTTAGGTAATGAATGAGGCTGATTATTTTAAGATGTCCAGCGCCTTTTTCTTGGCGGCGCCGAAGTCAGGGCCTGAATAGACGACCAGGCCCGTGCTGTCGGTGACTGCGAACCACGGCAGCGAGGTAATGCCCAGCAATTGGATGCCTTGCTCCATGGGCCCACCAGGTGCCCAATAGTGCTGCCAGTCCTCGCCCGCGATGGTCTGGTGCCACCGCATGGTGTCGCTCTCGGCAAGGATGTCGATGACGCGGATGTCCCCGCTGATTTCCTTTATCTTGGTTCTCAGGCTCTCACGATCCTGTTGCGGTTGTCCCCAAAGGGATAGCATCCTGATGCCATCGGTCAACTTGATTTCCTCAAATTTGCCTCCGTGTTTCCACAGGTTGAGCGTCATCAGGCGCGGCAGGTTGCCGCCCTTCTTGCCGCCCCCCTGGAACGCGTGGGTCAGCGATTCAGGGCGTGCCTTGACATCGATGCCCTTGAGCATCTGGTCCACCTTGCCATGGTCGGTGTAGTTGCTGTAGTCAGCTATAAGCAAGACCGTCGACAGCAAATCTGTGGGGTGTTCCTTTACATACTTCTCGATAGCGGCATCGAGGCGGCTAGGGTTGGGGTCGGTATAGAACGCCTTGTGCTCGTCGCGGAAGAGTTGCCAGTCCTCATTCAGACGGCTGCCCTTGACCTTGATGTCAATGGCCTTCTTGGCATCGCCCTTGACCTGAATGTGGTCACCGTTGGCCGCAACAACCATGATAAGCGGATTCCCCAATTGGTCACAAATGCTGACCAGCGCGGGCTGGGTAGCCGCGCCCTCGTAAGAAAAGCGGCCTTTCTTGTCGGCTTGCACAATCTCGTTGATGACACCCGAATCACCCTCGAAAACGATGTGTGCCGTCGCCCCACCCAGGTTGACCAGATTGGCGTCAATCTTGAAGCTGTCGCTGCTGCAAGAGGAGAACACAGCCATCACGAGCAGCACAAGCGTTAAAAACTCTATCTTTTTCATATCGTGGCAGATGATGCTATAATGATACTTGTCATGGTTCGCGCCAGTCGCCGTTCTGCTTGATGAGGTCGACAAGGCGCTCGATGGCTTCCTGCTCGGGGATGTTCATCTCGACACATTGCTTGCCCTTGTATAGGCTGATGCGTCCCGCTGCAGCGCCCACATAGCCATAGTCGGCATCGGCCATCTCGCCGGGGCCGTTGACGATGCAGCCCATCACGCCGATTTTGAGGTGGGTGAGATGGGCGGTAGCCTGCTGTACAGCCTGAACGGTCGACTGCAGGTCGAACATCGTCCTGCCGCAGCCAGGGCAGGAAATGAACTCCGTCTTGCTGATGCGCTGTCGAGCAGCCTGCAGGATGGCAAAGGCATAGCGCACTACCTCAGTGCCATTGTTGATGCTCGGGTCCTCGAGCCAGATGCCGTCGGCGCGGCGGTTCAGCATCACAGCGCCCAAGTCGGAGCCCGCCTTGACCTGCAGCCACTCGTTGGAGCTGTCGGTGTAGGTGTTGCGCATGATGACGGGGCAGTTGATACCCGCCATGTCCAGGGCATGAGTCAGAGCCTGCAGTTCACCCGGGATATTTTTCCCCACCGGGGTAATGACCAAGACCGTGTCGGTGCGACCTCGCAGGAACTCCAGGCGGTGCACAGGCGTCGTAGCCGGCAATTGCAAGAAGCGCATGCGCGATGCGGGACAGCGGTCCCACTCACCCAGCGTAATCAACGGATAAGCATTGCGCTCGCCGCTCCAGCAGTCCAGCGGCACCAGGAAGCGGTGCATGCCGTCGATGAGCCCGTCGGCGCTATAGAAGAAGTCGGGTTGCACCGCATCGCTACCGATTTCATCGGGACGGTAACTAGCGATAACCACCGGTGCTTGAGTGCCGCCGACGCGTCCATCGACCTCGACCGTGGCCCTGCGCTCGGGGCACAGCGGATTGTAGCCCTCGCAATAATCGCCCTCGATGGGAGCATGTCCCTGTCGTGAGGTGATATAGTCCACCAGTTTGCGTGCCACGGGAATCTCCAGCACCGGGTCCTCGCTGAGCGAGACACGGATGGTGTCACCCAGACCCTCGGCCATAAGTGTGCCAATACCCACGGCGCTCTTGATGCGTCCGTCCTCGCCGAATCCCGCCTCGGTCACACCCAGGTGCAGCGGGAAGTGCATGTCCTCGCGGTCCATGGCATCGACCAGGCGGCGCACCGCCTCGACCATGACGACCACATTGGAAGCCTTCATCGAGATGACCACTTCCATGAACTTCTCCTCGACAAACACGCGCAGGAATTCCATCACGCTCTCGACCATGCCCGCAGCGGTGTTGCCGTAGCGGCTCATGATGCGGTCGCTGAGCGAGCCATGGTTCACGCCCAACCTGACGGCGGTGTGGTGCTCGCGGCACAGTGCGATGAACGGCAGCAGCGCCTGGCGGATGCGGTCCAGCTCGGCGTTGTACTCCTCATCGGTATATTCCAGCTGCCTGAAGGTGCGTGCCGGATCCACGAAGTTACCCGGGTTGATGCGCACTCCCTCGCAGACCTGAGCCGCCGTCAAAGCGGCTTTGGGATTGAAATGGATGTCGGCGATGAGCGGTATGTTGCAGCCGTCGGCGCGCAGCACCTTGGCGATGTCGCCGATGCACTGTGCCTGCTTCACGCCCTGAGCCGTGAGGCGGACATACTCTGAACCGGCATAGGCGAGGCGCTGGCATTGTGCCGCACTGGCTTCAACATCGTCGGTGGCCGTGTTGGTCATCGACTGCACCCGCACGGGCCACTGGCTGCCCATGGCAATGCCGCCCACATTGACGCTAACCGTGTCGCGGCGGCTATAGTTGAATGTATGATTCATTTCAGTATATCAGTATTTTAACATTTAGCATTCAGCTTCGAGGAGGGGGAGCCCCCTCTCTAACGGCTAATTGCCAAAAGTTTGTGGTTTTAACCTAAAAGTCTCATGGTCAATGACACGCAGAGGAATCCCACGACCGCTCCTACCAACACCTGCAGCGTGTCGTGCTTCCTGAGCGCCAGCCTTGCCGACCCGAGTGCCCCAGCCACGATGACGGTGATGCACAGCAACCACAGCAGGTTAAAAGCGCTTAATCCCTGCGTGTGAATCTGATAGATAAGAGCAAGGATGCCGCCGATGCCAGCCATGTGTGCACTGATTTTCCAAGTGAGGTTGATGAGTGCCATCACCACTACCGTGATGGCCGACCCAACCATGAACATGACGAACCATCGCGGTGAGTGCCAGTAATAAAGGTAGTAGGCCGACACGCCATAGCAGACGGCAGTAAACAGGTAAGGGATGAGCCGCTGCTCACGCACATCGACATGGATGTCCTTGACCAGCTTGAAGTGGCGCAGCACATTCAGGAAAATGAGCGGGATGATGCAGGTGATGCCCATGCACACGAGCAGATGTGTCACGCGCTGGCCGTAGGGCAACAGACACAAGACCGACACCCAGAACACCAGGAACACCCCATAGGTAGGCATCAGCAAGGGGCTCAGCGCCGTGGACAGGAAATTGGCCATGCCGGCGATGAACTTGTTGACGGTATATTTCTTCATTTATTCTAGTTTTAAGTTTCAAGTGCGATTACAAGCGGCAGCCCCCATTGGACAATGTCATTATCGCCCACTCCCCTATTTGTTCATCTTGCGGCGGATGGTGCTGCTGGGGATATCGAGCTGGTCACGGTACTTGGCCACCGTGCGGCGTTCGAGCTGGTAACCCATCGCCTTGAGCCGCTCGCACAGCGCATCGTCGCTGAGCGGATGGGCCTTGTCCTCGCCGTCGACGAGTTTCTTGAGGTCGTCATACACCTCGTGCCTGGAGGCGCCGTTGATGCCCTCGCTGAAGAAAGACCTGAGGCTCTTAACGCCCCACGGCAGTTGCACATACTTGTTGCTGACGGCCCTGGATACCACCGACACATCCTTACCGATCATGTCGGCAATCTGCTGCTGTCCCAGAGGCTTGAGGTCGCGCTCGTCACCACTCATGAAGTAGTCACGCTGGCATTTCACAATGGCATTCATCGTGTTGAACAGCGTCTCCTGGCGTTGCTTGAGCACCTCGATAAACATGCTGGCACGCTGATAGGCGTCCTGAATCTGTTTCTTCTCCTTGGCTTCCTTGACGCTCAACTCGCTGCCAGCCTGCTTGTAGCGGCTGTTGAGCAAGGAGTAGCTCTCGCTGATTTGCAGTGCGGGGATGTTGTTGCGCAGGGTCACAATCAGGCGTTCGTTCTCCTCATCGAGTTCCACATCAAAGTCCGGTGTGACCTGCTGGATGGTGTCGGCACGAGAAGTAAAAGCATTGCCCGGATAGGGGTTGATGCCGCGGCGGATGTAGTGCTTGACCACATTCTCGACGGTTGCCTTGTCGAGGTTCATCTTGTGGGCAATGGTGTCGAGACGCATGGCAGCCAGTTCGGCAAAGTACTTGTCGATGATCGTTGTGGCGATTTCAATCTGCTCGTTTCGGTCCTTGCGTTGCAGCTGCAGCAGGATGCACTCGCGCACATCGCGTGCCGCGATGCCTGCGGGGTCCAGCGACTGCACGACCTTGATCATCTCCTCGACCTGGCCGGCATCGACATAGTAGCCATCGTTGAATGTCACATCGTCGGCAATCTCGGCAGCGCTACGACGCAGGTACCCGTTGTCCTCAAGGTTGCCCACGATGGTCTGGGCGATGATGTGCTGTGTCTCGTCGAGTTCCATCTCACGCAACTGGTCGAGCAGCACTTCCTGCATTGTCTTCTCGCTCACTGCCGTGGGACCGTGGTACTCGTCATCGGTGCTGCGGTTGTTGGCAAAGTAGCGGTACCACGCCATCGTGTCATCGTCGCCATTGTCGGCACCCACCGTGTCGCCGGCGTTGTCGTTGTTAGCCGCGCGGGAATCACGGTCGGGCTCATTGTTGCCGCCCATCTCGTCTTCCTCGTCGGTCTTTTTTTCCAGCGCCTGAATCTCATTGACCTTGTTGTCGATAAACTCGGTCATCTCGGCATCGTTCTTCTCGAGCATCTGTCCCAGCATGCGTTGCTGTTCCAATGCCAGGCGCTGCGTCTGTTTCTGTTCCAGTGAGAGTTCCTGTTTTGCCATTGTCGTAGAGGTTTTCGTTTGTGCAAAGATAGTGCAAGCCGAGCGGAGAACAAAACTAAAAACAAAGTTTTTTGTTTTTTATCCCGAGGCGCAGCCTATCTTCGCCACAGGCAAAGCAGTGCAAGCCGAACACAATGCCAGGAAAAAGTAATTATTACTTGCTGGAAGAGGGGGCGACTGCCTTCTTCTTTTACGCGCTATCGCGCGCATTACGGGACAGGGCTGGCAGCGACAATGACGACAATGATTGAGGGAGCGTGTTACGCGCTATCGCGCGCATTACGGGACAGGGCTGGCAGCGGCAAGGGCGGGGGCGATTGAGGGGGGTGTTACGCGCTATCGCGCGCATTACGGGACAGGGCTGGCAGCGACAATGGCGACAATCATTGAGGGAGCGTGTTACGCGCTATCGCGCGCATTACGGGACAGGGCTGGCGGCAGCAAGAGCGACAATGATTGAGGGAGCGTGTTACGCGCTATCGCGCGCATTACGGGACAGGGCTGGCAGCGACAATGGCGACAATCATTGAGGGAGCGTGCTACGCGCTATCGCGCGCATTACGGGACAGGGCTGGCAGCGACAATGGCGACAATCATTGAGGGAGCGTGCTACGCGCTATCGCGCGCATTACGGGACAGGGCTGGCGGAGGCAATGGCGACAATCATTGAGGGAGCGTGCTACGCGCTATCGCGCGCATTACGGGACAGGGCTGGCGGCGACAATGGCGACGACAGTGGCGGCGGCAATGGCAGCGACAATGGCGACCAATGGCGGCGACAATGATTGAGGGGGGTGGTTATTGGCCTTGTGTGGTGTGGAACTGGGTGAGTGTCGCGAGGATGTCGGAGGGGTTGTCGGTGATGGAGAGGAGGAGGTTTTTGTATTTTCCTGTCTTCATCAGGTGCTCGAGTAGGGGGTAGACGGGAATTTCCTCGGTCCAGAAGCGTCTGCCCAGGAAAATCATCGGGCTTGCGAAGCCGTAGGAGAGGTAATGGTCCTGGACGGCTTCCTGGAAAATCTCCTGCAGGGTACCGGCACTGCCCGGTGCATAGATGATGCCACCGAAGGCGAGCGTGAGGATATTGTCCTCGCGGAGGCTGTTTTCAAAAAACTTGGCGATGTGTGTGGCAAACGGGGTGGACGGCTCGTGCCCGTAGAGCCATGTGGGGATGCCCAGGCTAGCGTATTTTTCCTGGGGGTACTTCTCGATGACGCGGAAAGCCGACGCGAGCCAGCCTTTATCCCTGAACGATGGCGCGATTGCTATCATCTGCAGGGCATCGTCCAGCTCACGGGCTGAGCGGCTGGCCATCCATGCGCCCAGATGGGTTGCCTCCATCGCTCCCGGGCCGCCGCCGCTGAGCATGACGAACCCCTCACGGGTAAGTCGCCAGCTAAGGTGGGCGATGGACCGGAACATCGTGTCGGTGCGCAACAGGGCATGGCCGCCCATGATGCCCACGCAGCGACGATGGTCGTGGTTCTTGAAGAAGCGAGCCAGTGCGGTGTGGATGCAGTGGTCATGCAGGTTGCGCGCCAGCAGTTCGCGCACGCTGTGGGCATGCTGCCCCATTACTTTGTACTGCTGGTACACGATGCTGTCGAAGCAGCGGTTGAAGCTGTCCTCGTCGGCGGGGTCAAAGCCCTTATACAGCTCGGCCGCGGTGTAGAGTTCCTTGCGTGTCACATCAAACGGGACCTGATCGAGGTACCGCAGGGTCTCCTTTAGCTCATTGAATCCTGTTGCCGTTATCATCTGGTGCTGTCGTTTAGAATGCCATTGGTGGTAGCAAAAGTACCAAAAAAAACCGAAAAGCACCGTTTTTTGACAGAAATAGGTTGTTGTGTCACAGGTTTTTTCTATTTTTGCCCTATTCAATCATTTTATTAACTCAAACATAAGGAGGAACCAATGAGAAAGATTTACACCTCGATGTTGGCAGCGTTGATGCTGTTGTGTGCAGGATGTAACACGGGTCTGCTGAACGGCCTGGGCGGCTTGGGTGGTGACACAGGCAACGGCACTAGCGGTGTCGGCGGCCTGGGTGATGTGCTAGGCGGCGTGCTGGGTGGCGTGCTGGGCACACTGGGCTCCCAGAACACCATTGACGGCCTGCTGGGTCTGGTCATCGGTAGCGTGAAGGTGAGCGAGCAGGACCTTTATGGTGCTTGGTACTACACCGAGCCGGGCTGTGCCTTCACCAGCGAGAACCTGCTTGCTAAGGCCGGAGGCGCCGTGGCAGCCGAGCATTGCAAGGAGAAAATGGCTCCCGTCTACAACACGCTGGGCATCAGTGCGCAGAACACGCAGTTCCAGTTCACACAGGACCATCAGTTCCAGGCTTACATTAAGGGAATTCCCGTGAGCGGCACCTACACCTATGACCCAAACACGGCTACCATCAAGCTGAAGACGATACTGTTGAGCACCAATGCCTATGTGACACGCACAACCCACGGCTTGGCTTTCACCTTTGAGAGCAAAAACCTGCTCAAGGTGTTGCAGGCTGTGGCTGCCGTGAGCGGCAACAGCACCTTGCAGACGGTGGGCGACCTGAGCAAGCAATATGATGGCGTGCGGTTGGGCTTTGAGATGGCACCAATCAACTAAGCAATCAGCATTTAGCCCTTGTTTATTAGCTTTTGGCAAGCATGCGCATCCTTGCTGAAGGCTAATAGCTGTTTGTTAAGGGTTAAAAATTCAGGTATTGGTTGACGGATTGTCATAATTAGTTGATTTTTAATTCGAATTTCTGTAATTATTAGCGATGATTTGCGTTAAAAAGTATACATTTGCAGCCGCTTGCGCTAATTTATGGACACTATCTTATCAACATACCAGCCCATCACGCTCGATGAGATGAGCGGCATCAAATTGATGAACCGTACCGACACCAAGTTTGTCACCACGGTTGATCGGCTGCGTCTGTTGTTGATGATGGCCCATGACGACTATCGCGCACAGGAGATTGACGGCAAGCGCCAGGCGTTGTACTACACTACCTATTTCGACACGCCCGACAACAATATGTATCTTGTTCACCAGAACGGGCACGCCTGTCGCCAGAAGTTGCGCATCCGCTCCTATGTTGACTCGGGGCTGAACTACCTGGAGGTGAAGACCAAGAATAACCGCGGACGCACCAAGAAGAAACGCGTCGACATGGTGGGCTTTGACCCGCAGCACCCTGACCACGGCATCCGCTTCCTGCGTCAGGACGACCAGTATGTGGCCTACGACAACTTCCTGCGCAAGCATCTGCGCTACAACCCGTCTATCCTGAGTGAGCAGATGGAGAACCATTTCCACCGCATCACCCTGGTGAACAAGGCCAAGACCGAGCGCTTGACCATCGACACCGACCTGTGCTTCCACAACCTCAAGACCGGCAACGATGCCGACTTGACGGGCCTGGTCATCATCGAGTTGAAGCGTGACGGCCTGCAGCCGTCGCCCATCCTGGGCATGTTGCGTGACCTGCGCATCAAGCCCAGCGGCTTCAGCAAGTACTGCATGGGTTCGGCGTTGACCAACCCGGGCCTGAAGCGCAACAACTTCAAGGAGCGGTTGCGTCTGGTGGAGCGCCTGCTTGCGAGGGCACAGCAATCATAATGACTATTAAAACACATCAAAAAATTATAGAAATATATGGCAATTGTAGATGAATTGACTGCACTTGAGAACGGCGAGGGCGATATCGCTCAGGGTATTGCGGCTGGAGCTTCCCATTTCCACTGGATGAACTCTGTCGGATTGACCGAGATGTTGCTGCGCTTCGGTTTCATGTTGGTGGTGGTATGGTTCATCGTCCACTTCCTCTACTACCGCAAGACACACCGCCGTGACTATTTCTTCACGCTTATCCTGTTGAGTGTGAGCATCTTCTTCCTCATCTACCTGCTGGGGAGCGTGAAGGTGAAAATCGGTTTCGCTTTGGGACTGTTCGCTATCTTCGGTATCCTGCGATACCGTACCGAGACGATACCCGTGCGCGAGATGACCTATATGTTCAGCGTCATCTGCCTCTCGGTCATCAATGCGCTGGCCGACTCGATGAGTTTTGCTGAACTGGCCGTGCCCAACCTTGCGATAGCGCTGCTGATCTGGCTGTTCGAGGCCTTTGTCCTGAGAGCCAACCTGGGGAGCAAGTTGGTCCTGTATGACCGCATCGACCTCATCACCCCCGAACGGCGCGAGGAACTGCTTGAGGACCTGCATAAACGCTTGGGACTGAAGATTACCAAGGTCAAAGTCGGCTCGGTGGACTTCCTCAAGGACACAGCAATCCTCAAGATTGAATACGAGAATGATGGCGAAATGAGCCATGTCAACAACACATTGAAAATTCCTAGATACGAATGGGAAGATGTAAAAGAAAACAACTGATCGCCAGCCTACTGATACTGCTGTGCTCAGCGCTCTGCCCGACATTGTCGCATGCCGACGATGCCGGGTTGGTCGCATCAATAGAAGCGTCGCACAAGTTCTCCAAGAAACTGAGTACCAGCCTGGAAATGGAGTTCCGCTCGCGCAACAATTTCCGCACCGCCGACCGCGTGAGCGTCGGCGGCGACGTCAGTTACAAACTGCTGCCGTGGCTCAAGGCCGCAGCAGGCTATCAACTGCTCATCGACAACAACAAGGAGAAACTCACCTACCAGGACGACGGCGTGACCTACAACAACTGGCGCCCCAGTTACTGGGGCCTGCGTCACCGCTTCAATGTCTCGCTCACCGCCTCCTACAAGGTGCAGCGCGTGGAGTTGAGCCTGCGTGAGCGCTGGCAGTATACCTACCGCCCCAGTACGATTACCGACAACTTCGACTTCGACGAGGCGATGTGGGAGGACGACGAGGTGAAAGGCAAGGGCAAGAATGTGTTGCGCAGCCGCCTGCAAGCGGAGTGGGACATCCCCAAGTGCAAGTTCGACCCGTTTGCCAGCGTCGAGTTCCACACGACACGCGAACTGGAGAAGACGCGCTTCATCATGGGTGTGGAACACACCCTCAAGAAGACGCACGCCTTCAAACTCTATTACCGTTTTCAGTTAACGGGCAGCAGCAGCGATGAGTCCAACATCCATCTGCTGGGACTGGGTTACACTTATAAATTCTGACGGACATGAAGAGGTTTTTATACTATAGCCTGCTGGCAGTGGCCCTTGGAGCCGCGTTGACTTCGTGCGTGAACGACGACAGCGATATGGACGACATCCTCGCCCAGTATCTCGTCGAGCCCGCCGCCATCGAGTTGGACTTCTCGGACCTCGACGAGGCCCCTGATGTCCCTGTCACCGACGAGAACGACTCGGCCTACAACGACTATGTGGAAAACAGCCCGTGGAACAAGGTCATCAACATCACCTTCGATGGCGAGGCCGTTGCCGTCAACGGCACGGTGCCCGGTGTGATGGTTCAGACCAGCGGAGCCCATGTCACGGTGGTGAACATGTCGGGTCCCGTGAAGTTTACCGTTAGCGGAAAGACGCTTAACGGCTCGCTCAAGTTCTACGGCGACAAGCGCTTCCAGGTGCTGCTCGACGGTGCCGAAATTACTAATCCCACAGGTGCCGCCATCAACAACCAGGGCAGTAAAACGATGTATGTCGTCCTGGCCGACGGCACGGTCAACCGCCTGCAGGACGGTGCCGAATACACCATGGTCGACGAGGAGGACCAGAAAGCTGCCCTCTTCAGCGAGGGGCAGATGGTCTTCAGCGGCAAGGGCGAACTCAACGTCGTTGCCGTGGGCCGTGGCGGTATCCGCAGCGATGACTACATCCGCATCCGTCCCGGCGTGAGGATTTTTGTCAACAGCACCGCCCTCGATGGCCTGCGTGCCAACGACGGCATTATCCTCGACGGCGGGGTCATCAATGTGCTGACCAGCGGCGTGGGCGCTAAGGGCGTGCGCAGTGGCGGTCCCATGACCGTTAACGGCGGTCGCCTCGTTGCCGTCAACAACGGCGACACCAGGGTCGAGACGGTCGAGAACGACACCACGGCCTGTGCCGCACTTTATTGCGACACAGTGGTTACCGTCAATGCCGGCGTCCTTAAATTCAAGGCTACGGGCGACGGCGGCAAGGGACTGAACGCCAAGCACGATGTGGTCATCATTGGGGGCTCGTTCCAGGCGGTTGCCACGGGAACCCGCGAGAACAAGAAGCCCAAGGGCGTCAAGGTGGACGGCAACTTCGCCATCGGTGGCGGCTATTTCTACACCTACAGCCGCCGCAGCGACCCTCTCGAGGTGGGCGGCACGATGACAGTGGCCGAAGGGTACCACTCCTATGAGCGCGGCCCCAAGGTCATCACGATAGCATACTAAGAACATTGAGAATACAAAAATGAGAAAGATATTATTGCTTGTTTTAGCCTTGGGAGCCTTTGCTTTGACTGCACAGGCCACAACCGGCGATGTCAACGACGACGGCGAGGTGAACATCAGCGATGTGAACGCCCTCATCGACCAGATCCTGAGCGGCGATACCACCAGTGCCGGCGACACCAACTACGACGGCGAGGTGAACATCAGCGACATCAATGCGCTGATTAACATCATTCTGGGCGGCGAGGTTCCGTTGCCTCCCATCACCCCCAAAGAGATAGCACTCGACTTCAGCGACCTCACCGAGCCCGCCGAGTCGGTCCCCGACGATGAGGATGCCCCGACCTATGGCGACTATGTCGAGAACACGACCTGGGCCACCACGGTGCGCATCACCTTTGACGGCGACACGGCCATCGTGACGGGCAACCCCACGACGGTCATGGTGAGCGTCGAGGGCGCCCATGTCACCGTCACCAGCGCTGCCAAACATGTGCGCTACATCGTCAAGGGCGCGACCCCCGACGGTTCGCTCAAGTTCTACAGCGAGCGCAAGTTCCAGTTGCAACTCGACAGCGTCGACATCACCAACCCCCATGGCGCCGCCATCAACAACCAGTGCGGCAAGTCCCTGTACCTTGTCCTGAACGCCGGCACGGTCAACACCCTGCGTGACGGCGAGGAGTATACAATGGTCGAGGGCGAGGACCAGAAGGCGGCACTCTTCAGCGAGGGACAGATTCTGGTTAGCGGCAAGGGCCGCCTGGATGTCTACAGCACGGGCAAGCACTGCGTGGCCAGCGACGACTACATTTTTGTGCGCCCTGGTGCCAAACTCTACCTGAACAGCTCCAGCGGCCACGGCCTCAAGGCCAAGGACTATGTCCACATCAAGGGCGGTGTCATCAACATGGAAATCGCTGCCGACGGTGCCAAGGGCATCAACTGTGACAGCCTCGTCTATATCACCGGCGGACGCACCACCATCCTCAACAGCGGCACATCGCGCGCCGAACTCGACTCGCTGGGCAATGCCGTTGTTGACTCATTGGGCAACATCGTCACGACAGGTGCAGCGGGCCTCAAGGCCGACTATAACCTCACGATGACGGGCGGCACGCTGAATATCCTGTGCTCGGGCAACGATGCCAAGGGCATCAATGTGGCGCAGCCTTTCCTCTTCAAGGGCGGCGAACTCAATGTTGTGTGCACCGGCAAGCAGACTACCGTGTCCCCCAAGGGCGTGAAGTGCGACACCGACTGCACCATCCAGGGCGGCTCCTTCTACAGCTGCACCCCGCATGGCAAGGCCCTCGATATCGACGGCACCCTCACCATCGCCGAGAGTCACACCTCGCTCACCAACGACGACACCCGCCTCTTTGAGGTCATCTACTGACCTTATAAACAGATTACGCATATTAAACGAACTGCATCCGCATTCTGAACTGACTGAATGCGGATGCTCATTTTGTGTCTTCGAATTAAAGGGGCTTTTTAAAACTCCTGATTGGCTCTGCGGGGCTGCATGTCAGAGGTTTCAACCCATATGTATATCATTGCCTAAAGATATTACCTGGATTTAACAAATTGATGACATCCTGCAAGGCCGTTAAGAACCTGGCGGCATGTCCGCCGTCCATCTGCACATGGTGGAACTGGAAAGAAATCGGCAAGGTCACTTTTCCCCATCTGCTGCGGTATTTTCCCCACATCACCATCGGGTTGCAGAACTGGTCGGTGTACTGGTTGACGATACTGTCGAGTTGGGTAGCCGTCAGGGCCGATGTGCCGATTACCATTGCATTGTCAACCAGGGAGCTTTGACACGAGGTGGCTGCCAATTGCGTTAAGGCCAGATAGTCCTCATTAAACTTCTCCAAATCATCAGTATGAGGGATGTCGCATGAATTGATGCCCCCACTGCTGTTATTCACTATCACATTGATTGCCAGACGGTCATACCTGAATAATTTCCCTCTCTCGGGCAGCAGGTAGAACTCATCCACCATGCTTGCAGCCCTGCCGATGCACCAGCACAGGAGCATGTTGAATTTCAAACCCTGACGAAGGCTGATTTTCAACAAACGCTTCACGGCAAAAGTCTTGGTGAGCGTCAACATGGGCATCGGGGACTTCATCCATAATTCGAATGCCTGTCCCCGACTGGTGTCCTTGGGATTGATTTCCTGTTTCATTCCAGTACAAAGCTGCGAGGATAGAAGTCGCTGTAGAAACGGCCATCGGTTGCCGTGAACTTCAGCACGCAATAGTTGGGATCAGTGACGCCTCCAGGATAGTATTCGGTATCTCCTTCCCGCCAAATCATCTCCTTGCTGGCTGCATCAGTCAACACCTCCATGGTGCCACGCAGCATCATGCCCTTGAAGCCGTCGACATCGCAGAAATAAACGGATGCTTTGGGATTGGCCTTGTAATGGGCCACACGCAGGGAGAAAGTGTTGGTCGTAAAGTAGAATGTCTTGATGCCCTCACGCACACGAGGCGACAGCATGGCCTTGGTGCAAGGGAAGCCCTCCTCATCTACCGACGAAATAAAGGTGACGGGCAATGTGTCGGCCATCTTGGCAATCAGGTCTTTAACACCCATCAGGGCAGGATTCTCAGGGATATCCTCACTGATGGTTATCTCCTTGCGCCAGCGCCTCAGGTGAGGGAAATACATCTTCATTTGACCGATATATTCCTCCCTGGTGATGGGTTGCGGCAAGCCCTTGTTGACCTCGTTGACAAACTGACCTTCGGTCTTCTTCTCTCGCGACTCGGGAGAGTTGAAGATTTCTTCACTCTCCTCTCGCTGCTCCATCAGTTGGGCGCAGTGCTCGATCATCTCGTCCATCGTGCAGTCCTGCAAGAACTTGCCGTCCTTGTAGCAATAGATGCAATACTCCTCGTTCTTAGTGCCGTCGGCATTGGTGCCGAGCA
>Ga0310695_10001866_pt1 | contig 47016 bp, 52 predicted proteins | sample RumenRJG_04DNA_FD_203882 | JGI IMG/M metagenome (GOLD analysis project Ga0310695, IMG submission 203882) | Bovine rumen microbial communities from Lethbridge, Alberta, Canada - RJG_04 (v2) (version 2) | ecosystem: Host-associated > Mammals > Digestive system > Stomach > Rumen | place: Canada... | reverse complement strand
TAACTCTGATGATAATGATCGTATAATGGGGGATATTATAAACAGGTACGACAATAACGGTCTTAAAAGGCTCAATGATAAAACATTCTCAGAAACACCAATAAATCTTGTAGAACTAAATAACTACTACCCTAATGCTTTAAAGGATGGTGTTGAAATTGTTTGATCCGAAACCGCAAACGGAATGTATGTATACTGGTATTGGCACTGTGATAAACTATCATGTTAAAATGAGTCAATATAGGACTATACAATTCTTGCGTGATGCTAATATTAAGGTCTGCTATGTACAAGCAGACCTTGCATCAGACGCAGCTAATATAGCTAAGAAGCTTACCCAGATATCAATGATAAAAAATATCAGCATAATTGATTTTGATCAGTTTATGTATGATAATGCAAATATTAAAGATAATGGTATGATCTATACATTATTGAATAATAGGTCTAGTATGGAATCATATCTACGTACTAAATTTTTTGATTACCTTAAAGACCTTGATTTAATCAACAAACAGGCTATAGTATATGGGTCTACTGTAAAGTATTTGTTTGGTCCAGGAATGTATGGTAAGGTTGGTTTGACTATGTCAATACCTGAATTTATGGAGCAGTCATCATTATTTATCGTGGACTATTATGATGGTAACTTCATTAAGAGGATATACCATGATTTCACTATGAGCCTGTGTGAAAGACGTATGCGTAATATGATTAACATGGGTAATAATGATGATCTAATTAAGGCTGAACACGATTTGGATTGTGGCAGAAGCTTTGTAAATCTTATGTTATGAGGTAAACCAATATGGCTGATATGGCTAGTACATCAAGTTCAACAACAAGCTCCCAGAATACTAAAAAGCAAGAGCCAAACCTTGAACCGCATATGTACAGATATAAGGTGAAAACGTTCACCATAGAAACCAATAATGACCCAGACTACAAGGATCAAAACTACCTTATAGAACTAAATCCTGTAGCTATAAGAACCATAAAAATTGTACAGGATTTTGATAATGATATCCATCCAATTATGGAAATTACAGTAGTATTACCTCCACCAGTTATAGATTATATTGACGTCCATATGAATGAGATCAAGTTCATATTACGTATAGATATGATAGATTTTATATCACCCACCAATGATCAAGCAGGTGGTTCTGATAATGACTATGCTGAAAATGGTGTTGATATACTATGTAATGATAAATTTATAACTGTTATGCCAGATGCAATGAAGATGCCTAACCTGAATGAATATCGTCTAGTTAGTGATGTGCTTAGTGCTACCAACAATGCTAAGGATACTAAAAACTTATTGGCTGCAGGAGGCAACGTTGCCAACTACACCATGGAACGTAATTACTTTTTATGGAATGAGCACGATCTGTATGTAACACGTAAGCAGGTAAACGTTGTATATAGCTCAATCACTGTAGGTGATGCTGCATCATCCATGTTAAGCGACAACGGGTTTAAGAAGGTATTAATTGCCCAAGCATCTAATAATGAAAGATTTGGACAGCTTATAATACCGCCAATGTCCATGATGAACGTATTCAGGTTCTTACAGAACCAATACGGTATGTATAATACAGACGTTATATTCTTCACAGATATATGGCGTACATATGTTATTGACAGATCTGGTGAATGTACTGCACATGAAGATGGTGAATACACCCGTACTATATTTTCATTTGTATCATCTGCATCTGATTATTCCCGTGATACTGGCACTTCTGAGCTAGTTGAGAAGAAAGAATATCACGTAACAACAGACATAGGTAATGTGGCTACACGATCCCTTTCATCTGTTCATGATGTTATACAAGGAAACACATCTATGTATATAGATAGCCGCAATAATGAAGTTACTACTGTTAAAGGTGCAAGTGAACAACGTGGTGAAGGATGTGTAAATGTTACTACAGATCGTGAAGGTACATCATTCACTAAAAAGCAACAGGCTAATGCAGTTGCTGAATTAGGTCTGAATATGAAGATATCAGGTCTTAAAGCATACAATTATTTTTCATTATCCCCTAATAAATCCTTTATCATGAACTTCAAGGATAAGGACTTCTACCAATATAATGGATACTATCGTTTGATGAACTGTACCCATATATTAACCCGTGAAGGTGGCGGCGACCAAATGAATATCATGCTTTTAGGTATGGAGCTTACCCGTAAGAAAGCATTATCTGAGGATGAACGTAAGACCATAGAATATGATGTATTCAGAACCGCACAAGTAACGGAGGAAGGCAAGGATGAAGCCAAGAAGAACGGTGAAGAGAACAGGACTGAGGATCCATCGTATAAACAATCGGAAAGTAATAAGATCGATGAGGGAAAGAAGGATGCACCTAAAGCAGATACGTCAGCAAAACAACCAGGTGCTATTAGCGATGTTAGTCAGAAACCCCAGGGTATACCAGCTCTCACACAGAAGGAGTTGGGTGATTTAGATCTATACGCTCAACCATCTAAAGCTCAACCGTTCAATCCTGATACTGATAAAAACTATAAATCACAGGAAAACAAACGCGCTGAGACAACTAGCAAAGAACCCGTAAACAAGGGTGGAGGAATGAAACAACCGACACCGTTGGATCAAAAGTAAAAGCATAGAGGGATTACCCTCTATGCTTTATTAACCGTTTAACTGCTTATCAAGCTTCTCATTATCATTCAGTGTTGCTGCTTTCTTATTAGCTTTAGACACTTTTTCCTTATTTTCAGCATTCGATATAGCAAGGTTTTTCTTCTCCTCATCAGCTTTCATCTTATTAAGGAAACCGTGGTCATCTGCCAATTTATATAGGTGCTTTAATGCATGGATTGAAGCAAAGTAGAACTCTTCAGCTACTGTCATTTGGGCTGTTTGCAATGTTAATAGTATTTCACCATATGCTTTGACCTTCTCAAATAATCTAGTACCAGTATGGTTTTCACCACCCTGTTGAACTGTACCAAGACCATTAGCATCTTTATACTCAACATCGCCAGTTTTAGCTTTAGAGTCAGATCTGGAATCAGTTCCTGATGGAATAGTTGTAATCTTTTCTAATATAGCATTATATGATTCCATTGCTGACTTATTGTCTACATATTCAACCATCTTATCTGTCATAAAGTCTTTTTCAACCCTATCCATAGAACCATTGATTTTACTCAGCTGGTCACGTATATTATGGGCTGTTTTATCTTTATATGACTTTAGATATACATAGCACCATTCTGCCTTTTTCTTACAATCATTTTTACCCTCAAACACTTTCATCTTAGCTTCACTGGTTGTATTACCACGGAAGAAGTTTTTAGCAGCCTCTTTAAATCCGTCTTTTGGTCCTTTACACCTTATAACTTTAGTAAAGTGCTTATCTATAAACTCTTCGCGTGTACCAGGTTCCATCATCCATTGTCTAAGTGTACTGTTTTTAGGATCAATCTCTGGACAACCAAAGATACTGTATATTGTATTATTAAGGCGCTCTTCAGGATAATCAAATAAGGTAACTGATGCACCATCCCAAAAATCATCATCAACACCTTTTAACCAATGTAACCGTTCTCGTATAAACTTATCATTTAACTTAAACAGCTCGTCCACCTTATCCATAAATTTACGTAGTAACAGTTTAATTTTCTGCTTCATTATTGAAAAATACTGTTGCATTCTACGTATAAACGCTTGTCCTTTTGTTAATGGCTTACTACCATCTGGATTTGTTGCCTTGCTTGTAATACCTTTCCACATAGACTTTAGTTTACCATCATGTTTTGCATAAGTAGCATCACCAGCTAATCCATCAGCTTCCAATATAGCATTATTGAAAACTTCCATCACACATTGATGATCATATGTAATGAGTTCATATTCCATAGATTCCAATATATTGAAGTAAGTTGGATTATAGAAGTCTGGCGATATAGAAGTGATATAGTTCATACTATTACCACCTTTCATTACTTAGCCAGCAGATACTGTTCAGCTTGTGGAAGGAAGCTAGTAATAGCTTGATCTATACGATTTATATATGTAGCATACTCATTGGACATCTTAGTCAGATGATCTCCAAGACATGATGCTATTGTTACAAGGTATTCATATACTTTTTGGTCTTGTGGATTAATAGTTTTGGTAGATGTCTTATATGATCCACCAATAACATGACTAGCTACAGTTACATGGTTTATAGCATCTATTACCTTATTCTTGTAGTTATCAAGATTTTTACTTGCTGATTGCTTAATATTAAAAAGTTGACGCATATCTTTAATGGTTAGAACAGATAGCTTAGTACCATTCAGATATGACTGTGTCTCATTAGCTAGTTGGTCTCTAATCTTTTTAGCATCATACTCTTCATTATCGTCAATGCCAGTTTTACGGATATTATCTACCATTTTATCAAGACTGGTTGGAAATGTTGCTACATCAAGTTCATTAAAATAGATGAACCCAAAGTCTGTAGGTTCTGGCAACTCCATACTGAAGTCAGCTAATGCAGCACATTTGGCGGTATCACGCAATAAAGTATTCATAGCTTCATCACCATACCTGCCTTTCATATTTAGCTTTTTAGCTAACCAATCGATCCAGCGTCGGAATAATACAATAACCTTTGCCTTAAACTCCTTAAGGAACTTAATAATTTTATCCTTCCATTCAGAGAATGCTTCAGTTACTATATTTGCACTATCGCCATATTCGGCAATCACATCTATCATATATTTAGTAGCACCCATTGATTCTGTCAAAAGTGCTTTGTTACATTCAACTGCTTCAGTGTAGAAATCTACAGTAGGTTCAGGTTCAACCGTTAAGTAGTTTTCAGACACGATGTTATTATCATATAGAAACATAGCGCTATGATCCTCACTTTCGTGTGATTTAACATGTTACATGTATGTCCACTTCACTAATATATAATATTAGCCACAAAAATATAATTATATATAATACCAATACATCCAATGCATACAATGGATGTTATGAAAGGGTGATATAATGTTAATACATCAAATAGATGTGTTAGAATCATGTGAAGCCCCACTTATAGATACAGAAAGATATCTTAGGGAGACATGTAAAGAATATTATATAGATTACGATACATGTGAATGTAAAGCTAGACCTGTAACTGAAGGGCTAGTGTCTGGTTTAGTAAATCTAATTAAAACCATATTTCAAAAGGCTATAGCATTCCTAGTAAAGATATGGAAAGCTATAGTTGATTTTGTTAAGACCATATTCAAGAAAGCCATTGAATTCTTTAAAAGGCTACTAGGGATTAAGACTAATAAGAAGGTTGAAATGAAGGTTGGCCTGATAATGGATCCTCTTAAACCTCCTCAAATAGTTAAGACCAGTTCCCCTCAAGAATCCCAAGGACTGTTCAAAAAGGCATTTCAAGCTATCAATCAGCTTATTCAGAAGACATCCCAACAAAATATATCGTTAACCAAACGGTATGAAAGTAAGGTTGTAAGCAGTACACATGAGTCATATATTCCACAATCACCAATTGATTTTACTGTAGCAACTGAAAAAGAGGTCCACAATAAACAAACATGGGAAGATGATACAAAAACTAGTGAATACATCAAAAATAAATCAACTACTTCAGCAGCAGATATGCTATCACAAGTATTGCCAGATGATTTAGATCAAAGCATAAAAGATAGAATCATTAAAATGTATTCAGCTACATCATACCAAGGTTCTACACTATCAGAACATATATCTGTTCAAAATATCAATTTTATTGATATGAAGAGGGCAAAAGAGATTGTTGTTGCTGAAAATCTGAATACCATGCTTTTAGATCTATTAAACTTCTCATATGCTAAATATTATGAGAAGTATACTAAAAAGTTAACTGATGCTGAATTTGCTAAACAAGGTGGTTACCAAACTACCCTGAATGAATACGTTAATTGGGGTAAACAGTTAGAAGAAATGAAGCAATTGGGTATAGATCCTGCTGATATAAATCAATATGTAGCAGGGCAATTCTTCCCAGATGTTAGTGATTGTAATAGTGCTGAAGAAGCGGAATCTAGAATAAGGAAGTGGCTAAAGCTTCGTATCAACTGGAACAATAACATCATTAAGACGTTACAAAATATGATAACAACCAATCAGAAGTTATTAGGATTAACAACTGAAGAGGTTGTTGCATTAACTAAAGATCTTAGTGAAGGGAATATAGATAGTACAAAAGCTATCATTGAAAAGAATAAGGATACTATAATATCTGAAGATCATACATTAATAGATGGTAAAAAGATAGGTCTTGGATGTATAATTATATCTGATGCAATAGCCGATGACTCATTGAAAAATGATGAGAAGTCATCGGATCCTAAAGAGATACATAATAGGATATCGCATAGAGGATGGTATTATGAGGTTTCCAACTTCTGGTTAACTGATACACCAATTACATACATGACTAAATATGATTGCACAATAGTTGGTCATGGTGGAAGTATGGGTGATGAAGTATTCCAAACTGATAAAGATGAAAAAGTTATAAAAGATAAGAACGGTGATCCAATAATAGAAAGTGGTGGATGGATTGTTGAGAAAGTCAAAACACCAAAAGGACATTATTGTGAGACTGTTTATAAAGACGGTAAAACCGAATATATACGTATGAATGATTTGATTAGGGAGTTAATTCTAGAAGGGTTTAAGAGGATAAACGTGGTATCATGTAATCCTGGTGGATTTAAACTACCACCATCAATCCAGAACAGTAAAAAGGTACTAGTACGTATGTCACTTACCAGCACATTAATATCATAGAGGTATTGTATCATGTCTAAATTTATGAAGGTATACACACCTGCTGAAGAGGGATTAATAACTAAAGGGTTAAGCATTACACAGGATGTTATAAAGAGTGGTACAAATATGGCAATGGGTGATACTGCAGATAAACGGGATAAACCTGTAAAAGTAGCAATTATTGCTGAAGTTAATTATACCAATAAAGATTGGGATAAACCTGTTTTCTGTTGGAATGATGAAGACCTTAAGTATGTATTAGTGCCATATGGATTATGCAGACAGTATTCCCAAATAAAATATAACCAACAGAAGAAAGCAGTTATTATGTCATCCGGATTCTGGAATGAACATGCAGATGATAAGATATTACTGTTTAAGGTTGACAGAGCTAAATGTAATCGTCAGAAGACAATTATATCGTTACAAACTGTTGTTGCACGATTATATACTACTAAAAAAGCAAACCTAAAGACCAAAAAGCAAACATTGACAATACGTCAAATTATTAAACAAACTGGTTTAAAATCAATGACTATTAATGGTGATGAATTAAAGTAACGATATAAATAATAGATACAACCCAAATTCAATTGGGTTGTATCTATATTATTCAACTTGAGCATATTGTTTTTGGCATAGATAGATGATATCACCCTGATTAGAACAGAGTGTCAGCGTCAGCTTCACCGGTTTCTTCGCAATCCGGTACATATTTTTCAATTATGGCCATAACAGATTCCATTGATTCACCAATGTATTCACTGTCATCGTCATGCACATTATCGTCAATCAACTGTCCTACATCAGCAGCAGAATCATCGATATCAGATTCAGGAATGCTGTCAATAAGACCGCTTACCTCATCATCATCAAGTGCTGCGTCTTTAAACTGATCTTCAGCATCAGGTGCTGTTATATCCACATCGATCGGTACTTCCTTAGGATCCAGTTCTTCCAATATAACATCACGAATCATTGCTGATTCGGTATGTACAGCCAGAAGATTACCGAAACCATCTTTGGCGTTTACCTCACGAAGCTTCTCCCTCATTAATTTAAGAGCCACTTGTTTAAGGTACCTCCTTTACTCTAGTCTGCAGTATTTATATAATTACTGTGGATTACTGTAATGTTTCCTGTGTTGGACTATATTACACCCACTATATACTAATGTAACATACAAACTTCCATACACTAGGAGGTGTAAAAAAGACATGCGTAAGGTAGTAAAACGCAAGAAGATTACTATAGCCACTTCTGGCAAACTAGCACTAAAAGGAGGTATACGTGGACCAGTAGATATTCCATATATGGAGACCATAGATAATATCGGTCGTATGATCGTAGCCGGTTATAAGATCTATGAACATCTGTCCGACGGTACCAAAGTACAGCTTACAGTCCAGAACTTCAAGAAGGAAAATGGAACTAATGACATGCAGACAAAGGTGGAAGCTGTTAAATCTGCAAAAGAATTACGTGAACCGATGAGTAAATTGCGTCAGCAACAGAACAACAGTCCAACTGTTGAAACCATCGATATCTTTAGACCACGCAAATAAAAAATAGACCTATGGGGTTATTCCCATAGGTCTATTTCTGCCTTTCTTGTGGTACGATTTTATCTAAGCCCAATGAGCTTAATCCTCATCGCACCCAATGCAATATGTCTCGTTGTCGTCTAAGAGATCTCTCAGATCATCTTCGTCGTCATCATAATATTTATACATACGCATTGAGATCACCACCGTTCTTATCACAGATTGACATGCCAGATTGTCTACTGCAATAATATCCATCTAAATATATGGACTTTACGGTACGCGTCATTCACTATAATTTGTGTATGGCTCAACTGGGATAGATTCACTAAACAGATAATCGTATGTACTCTTCTCGCACTTGATATTAGTATTTGGGTTTGTAACCTGCTTACCAAGATCCTGGAAAGATAATGACACTGTTAAGCTTGGATTATTAAGTAATGCTGAGCTTACAGTTAGGATCTGATAGTCATGGAGTTTGGTCTCATTATCAAACCGTGGACGGATAAGCACATTATCAATATCCTTAATGATTGTACGTATGATACATTCTGCATGTACCAGATCTAACTTATGCCCACACTCTATAAGTAGATCACTCATCTTATTAACAAGCTGGTCTATATCCTCACAGTTATAATGATCCTTACGATCTAACAACCGCATTATGTTCTTAAGCGGCTTTGTAAGTTCATTATTCTCAATGATTATTATAGCCAAATATGTTTCATCATCTGCTAATTCATTAATGCACAATTCAACACCGTCAAAGTCCTTATTACGAGGTGCCTTAAACATCTTTAATACATCCTCATATAAGTACATTGTCTGAGTCTTATTTAACTCTTTGATCTCTATGGTTTCCTTGGTTTTCTTGTTATACAGGAAGAAGCGCTCAATAAAATAGTTAAAGTCGCCTTCTTCTTTAGCATTGAACTCAAAGATGTCATCATTTAATATTCTGACATACCAATCATCAAAGTTCTCATTACTATCCATATCAACCTTAAACTTACAGCTATCCAGTTTGAAGAAATCATAGAATCTGTCACAGAACAAGATCTCTTCACTATTGGTAGTTAACAGATGTTTGGTCGATAGTATATTCTGAGATAAGGTATTATTAAGTTTAGCTGCTGCAAAACATCCAATACTGAACTCCTGCTCAGCATTGGTATATGCTAGATCACCATAACATATTGGACATACACCATCTTCACATGTACATGTTATTGGTGACCTAAGGAATATCAGTTTACCTATAAGCCATTTATCATATTTAGCATTAACACAACGCAATTCAATCATTGTTGATTCAAGATAGTAATATCGTCTATTGATCTTCTTGAGCTGTTCTTCACCAGCTACAAAGTACAAAATAGGTCTTTTGGTATTGCAACCATGAATATGATCTTGATCTATATGATGTGTTGCTACATCATGGCAAAACTGCTGTGATAAATGTACTGTAGATGATACCATCATACACTTGGTACTAAAATGCCCACTTGTTCCCATCGAACTTTTATTAAGTCGGTATCTTCAGATAGGGTCGTTAATCCTATCCCGTTACTGTTGTAACTGCTGCATGTCGCCATGCAGACGAGACTATATCTTCACCCATACACCTATATGTATGGGGCTTACCATTTCGATTTAAGGGGTTCTCACCCACCCACTTGGGCCCTACGGCTGTTGCCAGATTTTTATAGAGCATGGCTAAAGCCTAGTCGTTGAACCCACTATCTATAGATAGTTTGGCTGCTGATTGCCTCCTTGGAGGGTTCCCAGCAATTTGTGTAAGATTCACGCTACCATTACTGATAACGTGCACTGATTCTTAATGATGCTCTTGCGCCCAGCTTGGGCATCTATGTAATAATTGGTTACATTATTAAGTCCATGCATGAGGAAGTTTGAATTGATAGGTTCTGGTAATGTATTACCATTGATATCAGGTTTAAGGCCGCCTATGATTGCAAACTCTGAAAGCTGCTTATCTTTAATACCTGCACCTGCATGTAGCATTGGATATAAACACATATCAGGTTCATGCTTCAGAATATCTATCAATTCATTCATAAGATCATGCTGGATCTTTTCTATCTCCTTTGGTTGTAAACCTTCTGGAAGTTGGGTTCTAAATATTTCATTAACCCTTGGGTTCTTCTTAGCCACATTGATGAACGATTCAATATTCATACTCATAGCCATAATGACATTAAAGTCGTTTGATATACGGACACTATCAGCTATGATCTTCTCTATGATTATATTCATCTGGGCATTAGAAAACTGCTTACGATATGGATCAATGATAAATGTATTGATCCAGTTATCCCTGTACTTCTGGGTAAAATTGCGACAATCCATAATATGTTGGGGACCAAGGTCTTCAACTTTGTCCATGATGATAAATGGACGCCAATGAATCATGTTTACTATCATATGGCGTACTTCCATTTCACGGACTGGTTCTTTAGGATTGTCAGTAAATTTAAAGTGTATGGGATGCTTACGTACTTCAGGACGCTCAAACCCTTGCTTCATATAATTATATAGTTTCTTGAAATACATGGCATAGTTTTCAAGGTCTGCTAAGAGCATATCATGTACAAGGAATACCTGTGAATCAAGGAAGTCACAAAATTCATTATAGTCTATCTCTCCCAATGCAGTTTCCTTACTTCGTGTGACACGAAAGTCCTCATCTTGCATATTACACATCCCCTTTCTAGTTATGCGATACATATAATATTGTGACATACAATATGCTGGACTATGATATATATGCAAGTGTGTTAGTTGATATATTGGCTGTTAAACCAAAAAAGATGACCCCATCCACAAAGGCCATCTTTTTTGGACGTATCATCGGAGTTAGCACCGATAGATAGGATTATGAGTCCTGTCTGTGACTGCACTCAACGTCCAGAAACACTTGCGATAATCTAAATAAGGAAAGACTGGGTAGAGATTGATTCTTACACCATTATAATATATATTCAATATTAGTGATTTTACGATTTTACATTTTTCATACACCCCATAATTATTATATACTAAAAATACATAATACAGCTATTCCAGTTTAAACGGATATAATGTAGGTAGATACCTTAATATGGTATCTACCTACTTGATTAACTATTTGGGTTGTCCCTTATCCTTACCTCGTAACCATTTATTTTGTACATCAGCAGTCAAGCTTCGTTCAAGTATTCCACCCTTACCATAATAAGTGTAAGGTTCAAGAGCTTTACCCATTTTATGAACTAATTCAACCATGTTATTTATATTGACGAATTTATCATTTTTCATCATCTATACCTCTTAACCACTTATTCTTGGTTACGTATTTATATAAGTCATCAGTCTCTTCATCTAATCTAAATCGTGGATTACGTTTAACAACCCTAAGTGAAGGTGAATTAGCTTTATTCAATATATAGTAAACCTTTTTATAGTCGGTCTCATCTGCAAAGGCCAATGCTTTATCTAACATCAATCCAGCAACACGTTCACCACGCTTATCAGGTTTGACTGCCATAGATACATAAAGACAATCCTTATCAGCGCCCTTATTAAGATGGATAAATCCAATTGGGATACCTGCATCTTTGTGTATGTACCTGAATACAAAATTGGGTTGTTCATCATCTAACCATTTACGGTCATCATCCGATAGACTATACCAAACGGCACGTTCTTCACCTACTGTACCATTATCCTCAAACTCTTTAGCAACTGCTTGAATATCCGGATAATCATCACTGAATGGCTCAATACCAGCTTCCATAGCTAACATGTGACGGACTTCTGGATCATTGATAACAGGATCGTCTGCTACGATAATTACATCCTTTGTAACATCATCCTTTTCCTTCAGATCCTGTACCAATTGATTAAATGCTTTATAATCCTTATCATATATCTTAATATAGTTAAAGGCTTTTTGTGATCGCATCACATCGTCCTTTAATTTTTCCTTAACATGATCAACAGCAACAATCTTGTGATGTGTGTTGTCTGATGCTTTGATTTCAACTTCCAGGTTTAAGCTTTCTATATAGAAGTCTGGTATATAAAAATGCTCAGCATCCTGGAAAATATATGTGTATGTATGAGGTGATGGAGCATTCACATCACTGAACTCAAAGTCTAACACAAGATCTATATACTTAAGGAAATCCAATTCATATGTACCGGTATATGATAATGAACCTGATCCATCTGACCATTGGTATGTACCTGATATTTTACGTGCAGCTAACATCTTGCGTTGCTGTTCAGGATCATCAGTCAAATGGGTCTTACCATATTTACCTATCATACGTTTACGAAATGCTTCTTTATACTTCTGCTTACAAGCCGGATTCTCACAGAACCGCTTGAACTTATTAGTTTTAGGATTCCATAAGGTTTCCTTATGGCATATTACACACCGACCACCACGACCAAACTTAAGTCGGTAGTAATATTCACCACCTGACATACCATCTGGCAATTGGTCTGAGTGATGTGTCTCAATGTGGGAATATACTGCCAGTTTACTGACGTACATTCTCTTACATAGAGGACATCTTACTGGACGAACTCGTTTAGCCACCAGTAATACCTCCTTTAATAAGTGATATGATTACTAGTATGTGCAATTTGGTATAGGGCACAAGTTGTTTGGACAGAACCCTAATACTATATTATATATAAAGGACAGGTGATGCTGCTTTGGCACTAATTGATAAAAACAACCCTGTCAATGAGATGGACTTCAAACTAAATAATTTTAACCAACAGGAGATATATACAGGTGTGATGGCCTATGCACATCGCATTAAGAATCTGCTGTTTATGAAACCAGGGGACTTCCCAACACAGCCTGCGATGGGTATAAATATCCAAAGCTATAGATATCAAGTAATGGATGATCTTATATCTGGTGCATTGAGGGAAGAACTGGCTAATCAGATATCATCATATATAGTTGATATACCCATAGAAAACATCCAGCTTTCTACAGGGTTTTATCAGAATGATTACTTTCTTATCATACAGATATATCTGTATCAGGAACAGTCCGAAATCGTATACGGCATTCAACAGCCTAGAGGTGAGATTGTAAATTTCAACTTTAAGATATACGATGGTGTTAAATCTGTTATATGGTAAAATTTATATATTATTAATAGGAGGGCGAAATATATGCCTAAGACTTTTAGTACAAATAATTCTATTGACGTAGATGAAATGATCCGACTGGCAAGAGCCAATTCACCTGTAATCGACCCAGATGATTTTAGTCGGAAGCAAGAGCAGGAAGCTAAATTAGCTAAAGCACGTGCTGATGCTGAGAAGGCTAAAGCTGAGGAAACCGCTCCTGTAAAAATAATTCCTGATCAGCCACCTGTAGTAGTTGAAACTCCTGAACCTAAACAGGAAAAACCTACACCAGTTGGTGGTCTTATTATAGAGGAAGAACCAGAACCATCAGAAACCACACCTGAAGAAGAATATACTGGTCGTGGTATTGTAATGACTAAAGAAGCATATGAGCGTATGAACGGTACTGATAAATCCAAAGGTATAAAGATCGGACCTGTAAATGATGAAGTCATGGATAATGTTAAATCTTATATGGCTGAGCAGGATGCTGAGATTGAACGCCTTAAGAAGAAGAAAGAGGAGATGGAAGCTAAAGGTATTGCACCAAGTGTACAGACCCCTCAGAGTATCGTTAATATCTATATTGATAAAGCCAAAGTTGGCGATATTGCATTAACACCTGATCAGCAGCGTAAAGTTGAGATGGCCCAGAAGATTGTTATCACTGAAACAACAGAGATCAACTTTAAGAGCCTCAAAATCCGTCGTGCTGATGTTGATCCTAATGCAGATCGCAAACACAAAGACACTGTCATCAAGAAGGCGTTTGATCGTACCCTGTCTCCATTTGTGGCTCTTGGATCTGGTTACCTTGGTAAGATGGGTAACTGTTCAGTAGCTGAAATAATGAAGCTTGGTCGTCAGATAGATAGTGGTCGTAACCTGGAATCCGAACTGGAACGGTGGTCACTGCTATATAGTAAGATGAAGTATTGTTCCATTGGCCTATTTGATTCATTCGATGATTTCCTTAAGAACACTGCATACACTGATTATGATAATCTGCAGTTTGCTGTAATCTGTGCATCATTCCCATCAGATACAACGCTGCAGTTCACATGCCCTAAATGCGAAACCAAGTTCAACGTAACAGTTAAGAACAAGGATTTGTTAAGGACTGATAATGTAGATCAGACAATTGCTGAAAATATCCATGCTATTATTGATGCTGATACATTTATTGAACGTGCTAAGGAAGTACATGAAAAAGCTATGTTCAATCAGATAACACGTATCAGTATTGAGGATGATAATCTTGTACTGTTGGATATGTATATTCCATCAGCATATGATGCAATCTATCGCACGTACAAGCAGCTTACACATCCAAAGAAGAAAGATGATGATTACTCATCATATGCAGATTTGATCAAAATGATCAAATGTGCATACATTGCAGATGAAGATGAAAATGGTGAACTGGTATATGATGCCTTTGAAGATGTCAATGATATCTTTGAGATCATCAGCCACTTTACAGAGGCACAGCTGAATCGTATTGCTCAGTTTGTCCAGAACTCGTATCTATCAAAACAGTATTACTACGGTATTAAAGACGTAGTATGTACAAATAAGGAATGCCAGCATCATTTGGGTGAATACCCGTTGAATATGGATACCTTGCTTTTTCACAAGGTACGTCCGCAGTAAGTTTTGAGGAGCACTTTAAGTCCTTCCTAACCCAAATAGACTCATTCATGGAGCTATTCCCATCTATGCGGTATTCTGATGTAATGGAAATGCCATTTAGGGATTTCAGAACATTGCATCAGATCCGCATTAAGAGGAAGCTAGATGAACAAGAGCAGATGGAGAAGGAACGTAAGAAGATGGAACAGGAATCAAAACGCAATCTGATAAAACATTCAGGTCGCAAGTATAAATAGCCAGTTCCCACTTAAAGCTGTGGACGTACATTCAATAATGCTCGAAAGGTGATACACCATATGGGTAAAGTTGATTATACACGTATAGATCTTTTCAACACGTTAGTCCGTGCTGAAGATGATGAGCAGACATTTGAAGATTGGCATAGTAGTTTATGTACTGAGGTTGAAGTATTGCAACATCGGTCATATCTATTGCTGGAATTCTATTCTGCTTTTCGTAAGTTATATAACTTCTTCTTTGCATCAGGTATAGATACTGCTGATGCTAAAATCCGACAGTTCTACTGTCTATTCAATAAGGATGGCACAGAGATGACTGTCAAGGTTAAGTATAAAAATATCAATGATATAGATCCATCATTCTTTGATGCGCTTGGTACATTCTTCGATGTTGATCCAGGCGATAATTATGATGACTTCGAAATACGGCCACCTTGTGATGATCATAAGTCTACATTGTGGTTAGTATTTTATAAACAGGGGTGATGTGCCATGAAACTTAAACTGCTTGACACAGATCTTATAGTTAAGGCTAATAAGCTGAAAGAGGTAACAAACCCCGTTACACTAGACCGTGGATCAGTACCAACATCGGATGGACTGCTATCTACTGAGATATTTGGAATAACCCCAGCAGAACGTAAACGCAATTATGCATATATTGATCTGCATGGTTATTTCCTACAGCCGATTATATATAAGCAACTAAAGAGATTAGACCGTCGTATAGATTCCATTATCAGCGGTACTAAAAAATATACCATTGATAAATCTGGCAATATTGTGGAAGATGAGAATGGTTCTACAGGTATAGATTGGTTATATAATAATTGGAACAAGATCAAATGGCATCGTAATAGTTCTGAAATACGCGGTGAACGTATTGATCTGATTACAGAAAATCCACGTAATGTTATATTTACAAGATACTTCCTGGTTGAACCAGCTTATTATAGGGATATCAATCTTCAGAAGGCTGGACAGGGAAGACCATCGTTACATGAGATCAATGTAGGATCAGATCAAACCAATGGTTCAAGTTACTCTAAACTATTGCGTTTAGCAATATCTATTAACACATCAGGTGCATTTGCCTTTGCCCTTAATAATACCAAATTCCAGATTCAGCTGTGTATGGTAGATATATACAACTATTTCAAATCCCGTATAGAGAAGAAATTTGGTATCATCAAGAAAGGTATTATGGGTAAGACTATTGATTATGGTTCTAGACTTGTAATATCATCACCACATTTTGATACTGAACGATTTGATGATGCTATATGTGATTTTGAGCACTGTGGATTACCATTAGCTAATGCAATATCTAATGCTGTACCATTCTTTGTTGGCTGGCTAACTGATTTCTTCCGTAGGGAGTTTGAAGCCAATGCCAATAAATATCCTGCATATGATACAAAGACCCATAGTGTTAAATATGTGCAGCTTAAGAATCCGGCAGCATATTTCAATGATGACTATTGTACAAAGCTGATGAATAAGTTCATTAGCTCATATAATGAACGGTTTGATCCTATTGAAATCCCAACAGAAGAACCTGGAACATATCATCTGGTATTCAAGGGTAGGGTTATAGGACCTGAGCAAGTAATCAAACAACTAGGTGATTCACCAAGGTATATGACATTAACTGATCTTATGTATCTGGCAGCTGTTGAAATATACCGCGATAAGTATGTTATCATTACACGATATCCTATTACATCATTCCAAAGCTTATATCCATGCATGGTTAATATACTATCAACTCAAACATGGTGTCAGGTGGAATATAGTGGTAAGGTATATAAGTTCTATCCTGTAATAGATCCAAAGCTACCTAAAAAAGATGTAGCCAGTCAGTTTATAAATGTACTATGGATGCAAAATACCAAAATAAATACGCTTGGGGCCGATTATGACGGTGACACTGTATCAGTACGTACTGTGTTCTCACAGGAAGCCAATGCTGATTGTGCAAGGCTGGCTGCAGAACCAACTAACTTCCTTAACACTAGTGGTACTAATGTACGTACTACTACTAAGGAAGCATTGAATACATTATACATCATGACCAAAAATTAATTAGGAAGGGCGATACCTGCTATGGTATCACCCTTTCTTGTTCCGTTTGGCCTTCTTGAGCTTGCGCTCATAGCATTTGACCAATTCTTCCAGAGCTGCTACTTGTGCAGTACGATATGCCAATGCTTCATTACAATTACGCATTGCTGCAAGCGTAGAACCCTTTGCATCAGCATCTAACTCCAGAATGAACTTTTTATAGTCTGCCAGTTTGATCTTAGTCGATTTGCGCTTTTTGGATTTGCCCATTGCTTACACCTCCTGCACTGCTTTCCGTTACACCCATATCCATTTGAAACCTAACTAAATTCAATTCAGCCTGTAACATATCCATTTTATCATGGATATCACCACTAATTTCAAATTTGGTTTTGGCAATATCTGCAACCAATTTGAGTTCAGTCAATTTGAGATGTATATTGGTACGTATTTCCATTGCCACCCTAGACCTACGGATATAATCCAATACCACAGACTTTTCCAGCAAATAACGGCGACGGGTTCCGCGGGTAGTTCCACCTTCAGTGGTATTATATACAGGCAATCCACCACGATTGATGGCTTTATACAGTGTTGGTTTACTAATGCCAATCATTTTGGCTGCTTCAGTAGTACTAAGATATTCTACACCATCAATTATTTTCACTTGTTTCACACCCCCAAAAAGTGTACCAGTAATGGTGGGACTCGAACCCACGCTCTCATCCCTTCCGGGATGCGTCTAACCACTCGACCGCATTACTTTGGTACTCACTGGTATAATATATACCTATGAGTACCAATATTGCGGTTTAATGGATTAACTGATAAGTGCTGCCTTAGCCTTGATATAGGAGATCCGTGTCATCCTTGCTGCCTGAACTACCTCTTCCTGGCGGTTACCAGCAAAGGTATATTTATACAGCAATTCTTTCCAGGCCTTCATGAGGACCGGATATACTTCCACTACGGTAGCATAGTTGCCGCTATTATAAGCATCCCTGAATTCATTCAACTTGTGTTTGGCTTCAGTGCTGAGTTCAGACTTATCCACCACATCATCTGCGGCTTTCTCAGCATTCATCATGTCAGCGTAGAGCTCAAGATCTTTAGCACTCATTTCCGGCATATCAAACTTAGCCATGTTACCACTCCTCCTTATTACTAACATTAGTCACAAAACGTGCGATTGCAATGCGGACATCCAGTCACAAAGTCGTCCGGATCAGCCCCTTTGGTTTCATAATCCGCAAATACTTCACGATGGCATCCAAAGCATTTGCCAGACGATGGAACAAAGTTCGGCAGCCCCTGTTCCTTACAATGTTTCTTATACGCTTCAAATTTTTCTGCTGCTGTCATTTCCATTTGTCACACCTCCATCACTTTTGACAATACCCTTTTTAGCATCCTGCAGTACCAAATGAACAATACCCATTGTTATTGATACAGCTAATATTTCGGGTATATGCGTTAACACTGTCAACACAACAGTGTATATGACCACTATGAACAGTACAAACTTTATGCTCGTAGCAAGCATCGTATCACCTCCTAGGATGTGTTAACATTGCCACGACAAGATTTGTCAAAAATTCTTTTAACCATTCCTTTTTACTCATATTTACCACCTCCCACACATATAATATATACCTGATAGTACTAATTATACTATTATACCCTTTTTCATGGGATCACATAAAAAAAATACACTGATGGCCCCTAAAACCATCAGTGCTAAAGGTGTTACATAATCACTGGTTATTCATGTATTCATTATATGGTTCCCAGCGTTCATCATTACCAGATTTGACAATATTGCTATATGAGCCTATTGTTTTTCTGGCATTCAGGTTAAACCTGTGTATCCACCGTTCAATAATCTTAGATGGACACAATCCATGTAATTCGCACAACCTATAGAATTCATTCTTGTCTTCTCTAGGTAATCTTATTGATATACGGGAATCCTTTTTATTTGACATAGCATAATTAACTTCCTCCTACACCCAATAAGATATCTAATAAAGGGATATATCCCTCTATATTTATAATATATACTTATCAGGTATAGTTAATATATCTATAAGGTATAGTAAATTGTGATATTGCAATATGTACATACAAGTAATCCAAAATTATGAGGAGGCATATATGTCACCACAATCTAAGCGTATAATAATCCTATTTATTGCATGTGCTTTATTGGGGTTATGTATAATATTTAATACAGGATCTGTCAATGTAATCAAGAAGAACCTACAGGCAGATCTTGGTGCAGGATTAAATCGTACTGTAACTGTGTATACTAATACTGGTATACCAATCAAAACATGGCGAGGTAAAATCGATCTTGCATATAGTGATAATTGGGTCAATATGTTAATTAATGGGGATAAACGTATAATTATAAAAGGCGGTATCACAATAGTAGAGGAACACTAATGTATGGAATTGGGGCAACCCAATTCCATTTTTTAACTATGTGCAGCAGGACAAATCTGTAACTTAATAACAAAGGAGGGGACTTCCTTTGCCTGTTAATCCTGATAAATCCTCGCAAGCAAAGTCTATGACAGCATTGCTGGATAATATATACCCAATCATCAAAGGCACTCTTGAGCAGAATCCTAAGAATATAACAGTACTTAAGTCTGCTGTTGCTGAGTACCTTGATGCTAATATGTCTAAGCTATCATCAGCTGGACCAACATACAGAACGTTATTTACTGATAATGACAAGCGTATACTATATGTAAATACAGGCACAACACCTGAATTGGTTGATAAGGTAATTCCACTATCTGCATATATCAAAGGCACATGGAGGAATATCATTTTACCATTCAACATTATCTGTGCTCTTACTATTACATACGCAAAGCGTACCAACAATAAAGAGCTTGCCCAATATATGCTTATGTATCTTACACTAAGCATGTATCCAAGTCTGCATGCTAAGTACTTCAAGTATGGTGTAAATCCACAGATTATGGATTATACTATCAATAATCTGAATAATAAGTATAAAATTAAACAGATGGGCACTATATGGAATACACTATTAGATACTGCTATGGTGTGTGATAATACCTATACACGAAATATTATACGCGCTACAGATAAGGATATCACTGACTATGTGGAAAGTCTGAAAACCAGATTGAATGCACTGCTTAAAAAGATATATGGTGAGTTCAAGAAGAACTACACTGACAAGAACATCATGAATATCGAGCAGGATAATGAGGATCAAGACAACTACTCACGTGCTGAGTCCAACTCTTATATTATCGAAAGACTGGCCAACTCAATTGCACTTAAGGTGTCAATAAGCGGGCCTGATATGAAATTAATAGATGCTGCTGCAAAAGTTAATACCATTGCTGTTAATGATTTACGTAGCACTGTAGCTAATATTATAGCAGATAAACAGAATGCCCGTGAGATCAAGATCATCATAACAGCTATATTGACATTATATCTGACAGATCCAAATAATGCTGCTATAGACGTGCATACCAATAAATTCATTCTGGTATGTCTGCGTATCTATAAGAAATCCAATACATCAGATCGTAATATTATACAGATCAAGAAGATTTTGGATACATGGTTACAACGGTATTCTGAAAGGTATAAGCAATCTAATCGTGTTGCCACACTTAATAGTTTCCGCAAGGCTCTATATACGTACTTTATATTTACAATACAGGCTAATGCACCCAGATAATGTCCAATCGTAATCAACCTATGGTTTGATTATATATTATATAAATGCTGTAATAAGCAAAGGGGGTGTGATACATGATCAAAGTATCAAAAGACGTATTCGAACAAGCCCGCAAATCGTATGACTTTGTGGAGCTGGCATTTGGGGACACAATCAAGATGGTTAAAGGAGATAGTGTCTTCTATGGTGCCGAAATCAGTGGGAACCGAGTATTGGTGTTGCAATTGTGGAACAACGACTTCTGCACATCAAGCTTTGTAGTACCGGATGCACAGATTGTCTGTGCCGAAGCCAATGGGGTATTGCAATACACTATTGCTTCAATCGATGTAAAGGGTTCTATACACGAACCCGATTTCAAGATCCTCAATCGTACAACAAACGACGCTGATGGTGGAGTGCCTGAAATGAAGATGTATGGTGATGAAGACGGAGATGCATCTTTAGATCAACGTATGGATATGATTGACGGTAGCAATTATAATTGGGATGGTGCGGCAGCTGCAGAACCACGCGATCCTAAACCGTCAGATAAACCAGTAATCACCAAAGGACGTCAGAAAGCTGATGAAACGACACCTCCACCGCGTGAGGTTGTTAAACCACAGCCTAAAATTGTACCACGTGAGGAAAAGAAACCAGCACCTAAACAGTATGTACCTGAACCGCCGAGGATTCCGAAACCACAATTTAAACCGGCTCCTCCGCCAATAGAAGATGACCCGTTTGGTGGCTGGTAAGTTATAAGAGACTGGACATGGGTATAACACCAAATTAGGGGGTTATACTCATGCCCTTTACCAAAAAGCTACGTGCTGACATGGAAGACCTGATCTATAAATTTTTTACTAAGCTTGACCCATCTGGGGCAAATACAGCTAAGTATAAAGCATTTTTTGGTCGCATGTCGGATGATGAATTCAAGAGGTTCTTCGATCGGTTCTTTAAGGATCGTAACATGTACCTGACTATGGATGTAGAAGCATATAAGAATGACCTAAAGGTTGTGGATTGTATTGCTGCTGCTAAAGTGTTAGGTGTACCGTTATTTGAGTATGTAATGCAACCGTTCTTTGATACCTCAGACAAGAATGAAAAAGGCAAAGTTGTATCATCTGCCAATCCTGTACCTGTTGGATATATCCATATGAAACCAGTTCAGCAGATGGTGCGTAAGAAGAACAACACCAGTATTACCATAGACCAACGTGATCCACGTACTGGTCAGGTTACAGGTGATGACAAATCTGTACAGTTCTCTATAGACGAGAACTACGGGCTGATGGCACATAACGCTACAGCTATACTAAAGGAGTTTATGTCATTCCGTGCGGATGATATGACTGCTAAACAAGAAGCATATGCTGATATACGTAAAAATGGTTATGTATCAATATCTGATCTTTCTGATGATATTAGTAATAAGACAGCATTGAATACCATGAATGTATATCTAATGGCTATGCATATTAAAACAGACCTGGTTGATGAAGGTTATATGTTTAGTCATAACCTGGAGCATAATGAGAGGAGTGACTAAGAGATGTCTGATAGTAAATTAGAGATTGTTACTGAAATAGGTACATTTGGAGCATTGAACATTAATGATCCTACCACGATATCAGTTAACAAAGAGATTGAGCGCGGTCTTGTTGATAAAAATGTCGTTGAAGAAGACATTGATATTGATGAGCTCGCTAAGAAAATTATGAACTCATAATACAAGGAGGATATCACACTATGAGTGTTGTATTAACTCGTGTAGATCCAAATAATTTCATACTTAATGATAGTATGAAGATCGTCATCTGCAAACCAGAAATGGATATGCGTGTGACTACAGCAGAAATATCTGAAACCTTGGCTGGAGCTATTTACAAGGTTCTTACTAGCTTTGATCTGGCACTACGGCTAAAGAAGAATTATCTGTCTAAACCTGCCAATCAATATATTAATATTAATGATGATAGTGCAACATTGGATATTATATCTGGTGCTGTATTGTCTCTTAATAACACTGCACGGATAGATTCTACCGTGCTATTTGTGGCTTCCTTAATTGGTAACGTTCGCATTACTGGCGAAACTCTTGTTACCTTAATGAAGGTTCTAAAAGCTGCTGGAGCGGAAGCTGACCCGACGTATGGAGTATATAAAGATATCCGATTTGTAATAGAACCACCAACCCCAATCACAATGGAAGACGGTATGGTTTATGTACTGACTGTGGATTACAAAGGTTTTACCGCAGGTACATGTTTCATCGTGTCTAAAGACGAAGATGGTAACATCATTCGTAATATATTCGATACTAAGACTGGTGAATTAACTCCTGCAGCATATGGTAATCCTGAAGATGCATCCACATATCCTAAGAAGGATACATATACCGAAGATGATGCTGTAACAGGTAAAGTTGGCAATAAGGATTTCGCAACTGTTGAAGTGTTTGCTAAACAACTGACCGAAACCACTACAATTACTGCTGGTGAATCAGTTAATTTAGTCAACGACCTGATGGTAGATTCTGCCATCAAGGTTACCATTGCATAAGGGGGTGAACACGGTATGAAGCGATTAGTAATTAACGGTCTCACTGCTAAAGGTGAAATGACCTCTACTGAATATAAGAGCAAATATGGTAATGCCATGTACTCCCTAAATGTAAATGGTGAAGTCCTTATTAAGGACAGTGTGTTTGGGATGAATGGTTATAACTGTATTGAGATCAGTTTATCTGAATCGGTTGAACCTGTATCAAAGGTTACTATTGAGAACTGTGATTTCAGTGGTGTGTTAAGTAATAATGCAATTCTTATATTCGCTACTAAGGATAATACAATCATTACTGTACGTAATTGCCATTTTGCATCATTATCCAATGTAATTAGATTATCAAATCGCACAGGTGCTAAGAATGTAGTGCTTAATATTGAGGATTGCGTTATTGATAAATGGGCTAATGATCCAAAATATGCAGGCTTCCTTATTATGGAAGACTACAAGTCTAAAAATATGGACGCATTTAATGAACTTAACCCATTTGGCCCTGATAAGATTACGGTAAACGTTAAGAATATGCGTTATGCTGGCAATAAGATTTGCCCTGATCAGGTTGATGCATACCTGAACTGCAATAATCCTAAACAGCTTGCATATGTATATATAGACAACGTTGGTTCGGATTATAGGTATCCTGAATATGATCCTGCCATTTTCCCTGTTTTCAATTTTAAATAAAGTGAGGTATATAAACAATGTCTGTTGTAACTAAACTGGTATTGACACATGTTAATGGTAATGATAATGTAATTCTGATGGCTGATGGTGCCAAGTTTGTACTGATCAACGGTGATCGGTATACCAAAACCTTCTCAGAGACTGACTCTGCTGCAATTGTTAAAGCTATTACAGGTATTGATACCGCTGTTAAGAAAGCTAAGCTGGCTATTGGCCGTAATATCCCCGCTAAGGATAAAGTAATTTCTGTACTGAGCGAAGATGCTCAGATTGGTGCAGACATTATCTTCCAGATATTTAATACTACTATCAGCACCAAGATAGAAGATACTTGGCCGCTGACTGTTATCAATGAAGCTGAAGCTATTGAATTCCCTGCTGGTGTTGTTGATGACCTGGTTAAATATTTGGTTGCTAATGGTGTTGAAAAGGCTCCTACTGATGGTCTGTATGATAAAATCCTGTTTGTACAGGCTCTGCCAACTGAAAACATTGAAACCACTGCTGCTTATGTATTGGACAAAGCTGATGGTGATAAACCGGCTGGCTCTGTATGGGTAAGCACTGGTGAAGGTGAATGGGAAGAACTGACAGATGATGATGAACAGGCTTCTAACAATGAACAGATAACTGACGTCGATGTTTCTGGCGATAAACCATCTGGTCTTGAACCAAATCCTGCTATTCCGATGCCTTGATAAGTATATGATGTATGGACATAATAGTCCATACATCATTTTATCCTATTGCACATAGGTGTAATCAATATTACAACTTACGAGGTGAGCATATGGCTGATCTTGATTACATGAAAAAACAGATTATAAGCATGGATTATCATGATATTACCAAGTCATTCATAGAGGAGAACTTTGGTAGACACTATGATATCGAAGCTCATAAGATACTGGATCCAAAATACCCGTTTAATGGTAAGATAACCCTAAATAAGGGTGATCTTGAAAATGTGCATAGTAAGATAGAAACCACATTAGGTAGATTGGTTGTTAATAAATTCCTATTTACTGATGGTCTAATGCATGTTGTACCGTATATCAATGAGCCGATAACCAATAAGATACTTAAGAAGTTTGAACAACTGATATCAAATGCATTGATAGATGGTGCTATAGATTCATCAGTTATGAGCAGATATTATGATCGCATACAGTGGTTTGGTTTTGGCCTGCATAGTATAGTATGTGCGTCACTGTCTGAAAAGACTATATATCCATTACCTGAGGTAATGAAGCTTAAAGAGGAGCTATTCAAAAAGTATGAGGAAGACCTTAAAGGACCTAATGCTTTGATAGTAGCTGCTAAAATAGAAGAGATCCTTATGGATGAAGCTAAGAAGATACTTAAGGATGATCCTGGGTTGGAGTTCTATAATTCCGGTACCAAGGCATCGTTTAAAGGCACATATAAAGATATGATGATCGTTAAAGGTCCTGTATGGAATGCTGTTACCAAACGGTTTGACGTTATCAAATCATGCTTAGCAACTGGTATTAACAAGGATGAGATCGATAATTTTGGTTCACAGGTTATATATGGTTCATATCCTAAAGCTGTAGATACACGTTATGCTGGTTATTTTACCAAAAAATTCTTCGCATGCTATCAGAACGTAATGCTTGACGAACCAGGTAGTGATTGTGGATCTAAGATGTATAGGACTATCAAACTGACGGCTGATAATTATCAGAGGCTTAAATATCGTTATATCAATGATGGTGGCAAGCTTATATGTCTAACACCAGAGATAGCACCTAAGTACTTTGGTAAGACTGTACAGATGCGATCACCATTGTATTGCTGTGGCACAAAGCTATGTAATAAATGTGCCGGTGACCTTGATTACCGTCTAAAGATAACCAATGTCGGATTAACAGTATCTGATATAGGTTCAGAAATGCTTAATGCTGGTATGAAAGGTTTCCATGATTCATCAGTAGACCTATATAAAGTAGATATAGATGATCTTCTATTATGACAAAATCAATCCACATAGTAACATCAAGGTTACTATGTGGATATGTCTTGTGATTTTGATAATATACATATTTTGTATTTCTTATATCCAATAAATATGGGTTGTAAGAAATTATGATACATAGATTCTGTACTTAATTTTGAGCACTTTAGCAGCTGCCATTGACTCATTCGGCATATTGAATTTGCTGAACAGTTTGACATCTTTGTACCCTATGATTGTTCCATCGCTGTATATTGGTGTAGCACTGAATAGTCCAATTGTATTGATACGAGCTTGTTCGATCTCACCATTTAGTTCAAACCATTCACGGATATCATTTCTATCAATGGTCATATGTATCTCAGCAAACGTTTCAATGGATTCAGTACGAGTTGTATTCCATACATCGTCTGTTACTTCAGTACCATCTTCGCCTTCAGGGCCATCCTTCCACAGACTACGGATGAATGGCGGTTCATCAAATGCCTTGCCATAATATGCATAATGGCCCTGTGTTAATTCCTTAGCCATAAAGTACACATTTGCATTTTCATCGTTAAATGGTGCAGTGACTACACGGAAGGGGATCATTTCTGTTAATGCTGTGCCTTTTTGTCCTACCTCACGTTCATAATACTTAACATCCCGTACAGAACCAAAGGCATCACCACAACCACCAATACCTACACCCCACAAACATACAATATTTTCATGGGGTAGCACTTCAGTATCTTGATCTCCTTCAGGTGGAATATGGCAAAGGTTGTTAATTGTCTCAACAGTCAAAGTTGACCGTACATTGAACAGTTTCTCTAGTGTGGTAATAGCACCACCCAATACAACCATATTAGACTCATAGTCTAATAGTACATCACCGAACTCATCACATACAGTAATACGAGTTCTTGGACCTTGATGTCGGTCCATATAGTCTTCCATTCTAGGGGCAGTGATGGATTTTTTATCCCTCAAGTTCCCCAGTTTATCATTAATTGTAAGCAAGGTGAGGTAACCTCCCATTCTTATAATATTAACATTTAATAGGTTGTCAACCCAGATAGTTTACGGTTGGTCCACAATTTCTGTAATTGTACAGGTATCATGGATGATGGATCGTTCATTATGCATTATATCAGATGATATATCCTTTAGTAATTCATCACGTACCTTCATCTTCACGTCTTTAGACATAGTAGATGTAAATAGTGATATGTTATCGTATTGCATACCAAGTTGCTCTTTGTGTAGCATATCAGACTTGATTGTTGACTGATCGTCAAACAGTCTTTCATAGCGATCATTCATCTCCATTGAGCCTTTAAGCCCATATGTATCATTTACTTCCATGATGCTATCTGCAAATAGGCTTGACTCATAGTATTGAATTAGATCCCTATAGTATTTAGTCTTATCATCTTTATCAAATAGCTCAATACTGCTAGATATGATTTCCCAGTCATCCATTAGTTTTATGGATTGGAAGTACTTATCACTCATAATGTACTGAATACCTGAATTGATAAAATCCACAGTATATGACTTGAAGAACCGTACCAATTTAAGCACCGTACTAAACATTGTTTCTGCACGATTGATATTGGCAAGATACTTGTAATCACCAAACGATGCAAGTTTAGACAGTATAGCATTAATATCATTATTGACTTCAGTATCACTAATTGCATCTCTTACATATACACTGTATAGATCAGGATTGATGTTTTTGAGCAGGTCTTCGAATGTACTATATACATTACCACGACTATCCCTATATAGTTCAGCCACGTCTTCAGTAACTAATAGTGCACGGTACAGTTTACGATATTGCTCATATACATCCTTGTCTTTTGTCTCTTCCATCATCAATACTATAAATTTACGCAGTGTCTTAACGTCTTCATACATAGTGCCAATATCACTAGCTTCTATTGCATGAAGCTGTTTTATATATGTAGCAAGGTTATTGTCTATAAGGTTAAATCCTATAGTAGCAACATTAGTGACTTCATGAGGTACCATTTCACCATTTGTATATTGATATATAGTATCAGTGATATCATTATACTGGTACCACGTGCCTTCATCATATACAAGTAACGGTTGAGTTAATTTCACAACATCCATAGGATGGAATCGTGGTTTATCAATAATAAGCATATCATCAGTTATTGTACCAGATAGGTTATTCTTAAAGTGGTTAGGCATCTTAGATGTCGTACCCGGTTTTACCATGTAGAACATCTGTGTATCTTCACCAAATAGAATATCACCAGTACGTAAATCCTTTGTATCATAGATAGCTTCAATAAGTGCTGGTATATCCCTTTTAAAGTTAAACCCATATACATTAGCTATCTGGTATCCTTTAATAGGTATAGTGCCTGGTAGATGACACTTACGTGCATACAGTGCACACATTAGAATGATAAGATCATATAATGGTATATCATATTCTGATATAATAGGTATATTAAGTGTTGTCTTCTTGAAGTCATCGCAGTCAAATACAAAACGTATAGTATGAGTTATTTCATACATCATCTCAACCATCTTGATCATTACATCCATAGACATATACTTCGATACAACATGGTTAAATTCTGTCTCATACATTTTCTGTTTTAACTCTGGATCATCAACCCAATAAGGGTCCTGTAATACAATATCCTTATACTCATGCATATACCTGCGATCTACAAGAGCTGTATTAACATCCTCATCCTTTAGATTGACTTGCTGGAAGTGGAATCTATACATCTTTTTATAGTCAGGTACTGTATAGGTTTTTCCATTCTCGGTATACTGTGTTTTAGGAAATATAGGTTTACCATCTTCATCCAACACATGTGTTTTAACCAGATAGTACTTATAGATGTTAACATCATAAAAGCCCAACAGATGAGCTACATCATATAGTACCTTATCAGTAGACTTATACCTCAGTAAACGGTTAAGGTCTTTAGCCAAAGCTCTCTGGTATTTAATATCCAGGTCTTCTATGTATGGTATAGAATAGGACTGAAACAAATACTTTATCAGACTCACATCATAGAAATCCCGTGTTAACCCCTGTTTATATATATTAGCAATTACTCGTTGGATAGCCATAGTTATGATACAGAATCCAATGAACTCATCATACCATAGGAATATATTACTATACTCCTTATTATAAAAGCCCATCATATAGTATGATCTAGCTTTACCATATAAGGTAATAAAATCCTCACGTAAAACAGGTTCTATACCGGATACATCAGCATATAACAAGCCATAATTGTTAGTTGTACGAGCTGTGTAATATTCTATTGATCTCTTACCAAGATAATTAAGATATGGTGTATCGGGGTAATTTGTTTTTAACTGATCCAATATACCAAGTGATTCCATGATATTGATATATTGATCATTGAGCATATGAACTGGGATATTGGTTGGTATGTCATAATTATTAATTGGGCAATATATGAACGGGTCTTCTTTATTATAACCTGGATCATCTTTATGCTCTACCCATTCATCATGTGCTTTTATAACATCAATTGGTGGATCACCATGTAACATACGATAATATTCGTTCATCTCTACATAGGAGTCTATTATATACTGTTTTTGTAACGATACTACTTTTTGACGCATCTCACGGGGTATCTTTTCTTTATCAGCTATATATTGATCGATTAACGTTGCATCCAATCCTGCTGCTAACAAAACATCGCGATCAAATTTGACATATGAGTCCCATTGATCCCCGTTATCAATGGTATTGACATATCTATCTGCTGCCTTATGCTGTTCAAGATCTGTCTCGAATGCAGCAGCCAGTTTATCACGTTTAACAACGACAGACCTTAACAACATCTTTAGCTGGGTGATGAACTCGCCCATTTGGATATTGCTACGGAACATGTCATCCCCTCCTTTATATCCTTAGTATTAAGCATTTGTGCGGAATGGCTATAAAAAAATAAGGCTGGGTTATAACCCAGCCTTTTAATTAGATTCAGGTATATACTCACCGTACTCTTTTATTATTCCACCGTTAATTGTAATCCATCCATCGTTTTTAGTAAGGATGTCTACTGCACCATGACCTTTATGTATAACACGTTTTACATCCCTGAATTCAGTAATCCTTCCAGTATCAATGCTTGTAACTGTAACATTCTGTGTATATTTTCCTGGCGGTTCACTAACTTTTAACCATACAAGAACACTAACCGTTCCTATTATTACTAAAATAAGCATTGTAATAATAAAATTGCACACAGGATCATTATCTTTCATGATGATCACCAAGTATCAAGCAGCTTACGTTTTTTATCTGGTTTAGATCTGCGCACTTCCATTTCATGGATTATAGACCCCTTATTATCGGATACAACCATTATATCCTGTTTATGATGCTTTTTACTTTTAGCTTTATCATCTTTTATCTTACGCAGCTCTTCCTTGAGGCTTTCATTCTCCCTAAGCAACACACTATAAGCCACTTTTGGTTTATCTTTATGGATTGTACCTTTCTTAATACCCTTAATGCAGGATTTGATCATATCTACATAATCGTAGTAATCCATATCCTTAAACTCATATCCGCCAGTTTTGGCATTAAGCATAAGGGAATCAACCTCATCACTATCTACAGATAGCTTAAACCCAACCATATCATCTTCTGTAACCCTATATACCTTAAAGATATAATATAGGGTTAACCACTCTTTACTGCTTGCAGGTTCAAGCTTGTTGATCATCCACTGTATATAGTGCTTATCCTTGTTCCTCTTACTTAGCTCTTTAACACAGATAAGAAATGTAAGGTACTTCTCATGTGTGAGTGTATCTCCTTGCATATAGTACTTATACCGGTTAGGATTATTCAATGTACGGAATGATGACTTCATATATGATAACAGTTTATCCGTACTGAGTTCATCAGCCCAGGTTTTAATAATCTCTATCCGGTCTTCAAGTGTATGAGCATCACGTAATAGGTTGGTTTGTTTCTTCCATTTGGGCATTTATATCATCCTCCTCATATAGATAATTTAAGTCTAATCAATGTTAATTGTCCATCTTTTGGTATAACAGATCCAAAACGGCTCACTGCCAGCGTGACTAATAACATAAATACCATCCAATATTTTACCACACTCCAACTCACCAAATATATCACCAGCCGCAGTTTTAATAGCTTCTTCATCAGCACCATTCAATACTGGTATATCATGTGCTATTTCAGTTGATATACAATGTTTAGCTTCATCCATACTTTCATGTATACCAAACAAATCAATTCTAAAACCTGTCTCTTTTGTTAAAGGTTCAAACTGTTTCGGTGGTGTAATAATGAATGATAATATAGCCATAACATTATAACCTCCTATTAATATTATCATCAATATAATATATATCTATAAGTATTAGTTAATAAATAGATACAGGCTTATAGCCTGTATCTATCATTTGTTAGTTGTACGTTTAATTAATGAACCAGCACGTAAGAAATGCCCAGGATTAAATATGTACTTAATATCCTTCACATACATCCGTTCTACTCCTTCAGCACTGTCTCTATAATCTGTCCATAGTGGCATTTCATAAAATGCCTCCATGTTAACAGCTGGTATTGGAACCTGTATAAGCCTTGCATCATCAATAGCTTTGATACCTGTGTTTTTAACAACGTTAAATGCAAATTCTATATGCAGATATGGACGTTTACCGGCTGTTCCACAACAACCAACATTACCTATCTTTTGTCCTACTGTTACTCTATCCCCTTCCTTAAGCTTAAGGAATGAGTTACGTCTTAATCCACAATAATAGATTCTGATAAAGTTATCAGTCTCTATAGCAACATGATTTCCATACATGATGTTTAGATTATCACCAATAAATACCCTACTATTAAGGGATCCACGATTGATCATATCATTGGTTTCATTGTATAACTCTACCACAGTACCGTCTGTCATAGATAACACTGGTTCATCCCATAGAACGAATTCACTAGGATTCAGTACATATTTTAACTGATCGGTATATGAGCTAAGCCTGTTATCTTTGTATTCTGTAAACCCTTGATATCTCATTGTGTTAAGACCAAAGAAGTTAAGGCTAAACAGTTCCTTTAATGATGATCCAAGTAAAGGTACAACAGCTGCCATAGCATTAACCTTATACATAACAGAAAATGCTGATATCATGTTATAGTAAGTTAACCTGCTCCATACATCTTTCAGAGTGGTATTACACATAGTAACATGGTACGGCCAATCTGAACGATATCCTTGTAATGGTAGATGCAGGTTCTTAGTTGGGAACTTGTCTAATATAAATTTGGCTATACTGTCCATAATATCACCCTATAAATACATTGCCTTCATGAATATTAACAAGGTAGTCGGTATCCTTATATAATAAAGGATCCACTTTTACCTTATTTGGATTACATGCTAATACATTGATACGTTTATAATCTGTGGTGTTCTTAATAGCAATCAGCAGTTTGCTGACGCTATGATAAATCTTACCATCAAATGGGGATTTAACCGGATGAATGAACCAATCATTATCAGTAACAACCATATCATCACCATGTGTTACTATGGTTAAATCATACATAATGGTGTAATATAGTAGCAAATCACAGTAGCTCGAATCAAGCAACCCATTCTTCCAGCCCTGTAAAACCCTACTGTAAGGACCATCCTTTTTCACAGATAGCGAAAATAAAATAGATCCCAACCCTAGTGTGCTGCCATTCCAAAAACAGAGCCGATTAGAGAATAATGTTGGATTTAGTATACGGAATACATCACGTAAACCATCAAACTGTTCACAACATATATCTGCTATTAATCTATCGGCCTCTTTCTTTGTTATGTGTAAATATGAGTAGTATATGTTTAAAATTTCTAACAGCTTATTTATTATTGTAGCCCGTTCATTAATTCTACGAACAGCCCATGATTGAATATCAGTTTTGGTATTCAACTGCGGTAACATAACATCTGCAAGAGATGATACTGCTTCTATGTTACTAAAACCCTGGTTTCTATACCAATCATATAGATCTAGCATAGCTCCAGGTAAAGCGTACGCAACAAGGTTCTGTGCTTTATTGCACCATTCCTTATTGTCAAACATTTTATAGTACTTCTTGATAAACCTGCTTATAACAGTGATCCTAAAATATTCATAGGTTATACCACCGTTTTTAAGCTTGGTTAGCTCGTTGATTGTATAAAAGTTAAAATCTGCCATTGCAATCTGATCAGCTATACAGTCAGTCTGCAATGTAGTTGATTCATCCCACATATGTTCTTGGCGTTTAATGAACATATCAAGTTCTGGGTTGTTATTAACATTTGATATACGAGGGTAGTTCGCTCTTGTAATAACCAATATTCTCACCAACCTAATAATATAATATATAAGGAGGTGCATCGCCAATGGATGACATCCTTAAGGTAATGCCTGAACAAAATCAGATCGATATAAAGGTCAAAGATATACTGTCTAAATTCACGTTTGATAAGGACTCTATTATATGCTTATTTCTGAACTCTGCTATAAACCTAAAGACAGAAGTTAATGTGGCAGAAGAGAAGTTTAAGTGTAAAGTAGAAGGTACTGAATTCAAACCCAGTAATGTCAAACAGGGCACTGTAGAACCCCATGCATTAGTCATGATGACATCGTGCAAAATGTTTATAGACTGGTATACTGAGAATTATAATGACAGTATATACAACCACGTTGAAAAATATATCTTTGAACGCAGGTCTGAGTTATTCTTTAGTGGTCTTAAAGTAAAAACTGAAGGCCAGGATTATGCAAATCTACGAGTAATAATAGATGCATTATGTGTACGTTTCTACCAGGAAGTGATAATGGCTTTAACACAAGCATTTGCTATAAAGCATCAGGCTTTTATTATGAAAGCCAATGAAACACAGGATGGGTACACATTTAAGTTTAGGAATTATAATCTTATGGAATTGAACCAATTGAAAGAACATGGTTTAATGCCTATAAATGTAAAAGACTGATGATATTGCAAGGGTATATCCCTTGCAATATCTTATTCCTTACCAAATAACCTATTAATGACGGACTTTATAGGTGATGCAGTTGCTCTCACATTATCTGGTATATCTCTCATTACAGGTTTATCCTGCACTATGGAATATTCCAATATGTCTGAATATGTAGTCCACATTGTCTTCTGAAATATGAATTCAGGGCTTACATATTGACTTATATTTTCGATATACATGTTGGTATCACTACTATCATCATTGTCATCATCTAATAATGCTTTAAATAAGTCTTCATCACCATATGATGTTATACCATCTTTAGTAACAGTACGATGCTTTACTCCACTACCGTCAACTGTAACATATCGTATTGGTACCTCAGTAACCGGAATTGTTTCAGGTATCTTGATCTTATGGGTATCTATACTGTTAAGACGTTGCTTTAACTTGATAAAATCTTCATGATATGGAATTGATTCTAATATATATCCGCAATTGTCTATAAAAAATTCATAGCTTACACCTGGTATTGTAATAATAGCTGGTGGTGCATTAAGTATTGCTTTACGATATACTGCAGGTACTTTAGCTTCACCCATGCTTGTTTGTATTATCTTAAAATTACCGTATTGAGCAACCAAAGATGCAGTAACTATAACCTTTATATTCACAAGGGTCATTATTTGTTACCCCCTTAATATAAAAAATTAGGCCCAGGTAATATCCCAGGCCTGTTTGTTTACTGGATATGATTATTGTCGAACGGATCATACTGCGGTATATCCGTCTTATAAGGTACTTTGAGCCCGCCGTCAAATAACAGCCTATGTTTTCTGGATACATTGATCTGGATCTTCATATCCATTACGCTTGCGTCCATTAAGCTCTTGTACTGTTTCTGTAATAATGTAAGTACAGTGCTTTTCTCACCTTCAAGGGTTTCCACATACGCCTTGGCCGATTTCACGAATGCATCATACTCAGGCACGCCAGACATAATGTATTTTACATCATCATCTGTAAATGCCATCAAATGAGGCAAATCGAATAATGTAACATATGGACCAACATCTTGGATTAGACAGGGTTTCTTCTTACCCTTTACAACAGCTTCAATTGTTACTTTGGTTTTTACTTGTAATAGCATGCGCACACCTCCTATAATATTAATGCTATAGCATCAATATAATATATAATTAATATAAATATTGATACGATTGACAATATTTTAATCTGGGGATGATCCATCACCTCCAGAAACCTCTTTTCGTATAGATTTGGGTTTATGGACTTATTTGTCGGGTTTTATAGTTTCTTCTCTGGCATGTGGTGGCCAACCGTCGTTACGTATATTTTATTATTGCCACCATGGGGACGGGTCCATCGTGTAATAATTCACATGTACCAATCCAAATCAAACAAACGATCCGTACTGCGTTTTGCAGTACGGATCTAATTATGTCATTTTGGTCTATCTGGTACACCATCAATATGGTAATCAAAATCCTGTGTATAATCATATTTACCAAGATACATATCACCAAGCTTACGCTTTAGCTCTATGATCAGCTTATTACCAAACATAGTAGGCAATACTGATGGTGTCTTACGTGTCATAAGACCTATCGGTGGGAAGAATGCTGATATCTCTTCATCTGGTCTAAACTCAGAATATGGCTCTTTACCAAGCTCCCATATTTCTGATGTAACACCTTTAAGAGCAGCAAAGTTGATCATCTTATCACCAATAGAAAATGGGTTAACATACGTGATATAGATAAGGATCAATACACCCTCTTCCATATCATAACCTTTAACCTTACCATTTACAGGTTTGATTGGTTTATCTTCCATCATGTAAATATTTCCAGTATTGGCAGGATCAGTTATATTAAGTTTATTGATCACGTCTTTCATAGACTTGACCTTCTTCCAGTAACCGGATACTACTTTACGCAAGGATGGAGATAACTCATCCAGGTCTGATACTGAATATACCTTGATGTCTTCAATAACACCAGTGTACTTAGACCTTATAACACCACGTGATAGTGATGTAATACGTTCCTTCAGCTCATCATCTATATTAGCCAGCATCTTATTGATTGCTTCATCATCGTTAGATTGCTCATACTCTATGATGCTATCATTAACAGATATAGCATCACCAGGTTTTGGCATCTTTAATATATTGGCATTTGGACCAAGTACAAGATGCTTTTCCATTGTTATCCTGGAGCTCATCTTATTGGATAACCGTGTAGATATAACAGTTGAGTCCTCATATGTATTATATGCTGACATACACGCTACTTTGCACAGTGTACCAATATTAAATTTTACACCATCGGCATAGTTGTTAAAAAACTTGTCATCTGCAGCTAATACATCCTTAGCCTTAAATGACTGACCTGGCTTAAAGTATGCTTTTAACTTGGTAGATAGGAAGAACCCACCACCACCGTTCTTAGATATCTGACTAGATAGATTAATAACGGCATTTTTAGTACGGGTTTCTTTACCCTCTTTCCAATTATACTCAATAGCCATAAGTCCAGTCTGTTCATCATACGATAGCACCTTACCATCGTATTCAGCCACGATGCTAAAATCAGACGTCAGATGATATGGAAATACCTTTTCAAACCCATTGGATATTAAAACAGGATCCATTTGTTTTACTGGTATGATTGCTTTCATATATCTTCCACATAGGTCGTTAATCTATGTGCGTTTATAACTGCTGCATATCGCTATGCAGATGAGACTATATCTTCATCGCGTTGTAGCACGAGCCCCCCATTTCGACCCACTTGGATCTACAGTTAGTCGTTGAGCCTTCCCATATAGGGCTTGGTTGCTGATTGCCTCCTTAGAGGGTTCCCAGCAGTTAAAGGGGTTTATACAGAACTCAGCATGTGCTAATTCTGTTTGAACATCATAGATGTTCGAATACTATCATCTGATCTTCCTGAACCTGGTATTGCCATATCTGAGCAACAGAATAACTGGGCTTCATTCATTTCGTTGATATCCCTACTAGTATCAATAAATCCTCTAGGTGATACTATCTTGGGATCTACAGATAATTGCCGTACTACACCACAGTTACCATCAGGTGATGTAGCCATAGACAATAGCCCTACCATGGACTTATCGAAGCACCGCTTCTCTTCAGTATATGCCTCATCAAGGTTAATTCCTGATGGGCCTTTACACGTAATAGCACGTGATTTATCAGCCTCCAATATGGGGTTCAGGCGACTGTAATCCTCAACCGATTGTGAGGTTACGATCTCTTTTATGAGGGCCCCACGTGGCACTGAGAGAGGTATTGGTGTTCTATTCATGGCAGTACGTTTATATTTTGTATATGCATTTGATATAACTTTATATAGTAATGCATTAACCATTTCATTAGATCTAACCCTAAAATTGTCCATCTGTAGCTCTGTGGTGTAATTGTTATCACACAGTAGGTTGTTAGCAAATAACAGTAATGGAACGAATTCATCAGGGTAGTTCATAGATTCCAGCAATTCCTTAGTTATTGGGTCTATCATATTATCATAGAATGCATCAAATGCAGATGATAACTGACGTTCCCCATATAGTAAGCTGAAGATATCAGTAAATGTATCAGGTCTATCCATATCTGCAAAATCATATGCTTTAGTATCAAGCATTGTGAATGCATTCATGAGCAGACTGTTCTGAATTGGATACCTACTAAATATCAGATAACCATCAGCAAATTGTATAACACCCTGGCTCAGTTTATCAAGGTTGTCAGTAAACTTAGGTCTTGCCTCCTGGAATGTATATTGAATACCAGCCTTACGCATAACTGTAGTAAGACCTTCTGTATATGCAAGTAAAAAGATGGTTGGTACATATTTCTTCATGATCTTGCATCTGGAGTATATGTACTTTTTGCTCATCTTGATACCTATATCATTTAACATATTAGATACATCAAATGATGGATTATATCTCGATGTTTGTAACAGGATCTGTTCTATTACACCAATGGATACTTCTCCATCATCTGTAGGATCAATATCTTCACCATTATTGAAGTCAGCTGCTGCTATAGCAGCATCATCTGATTCAACCATTAAAAATACAGGTGTTTTCGGGTTTGTCTCATCAATACCTATAACCAGATATTTATCACGGTCTATCTTAGCTAATGCTGATTGATACCCGGCTTTGTTAACATACTCATTTAGCGTTGTCTGACTGAAGAAGAATGTTACCTTACTATTTTTGATCTTCAGTGTCATGATATGACGTGCTATAGTATCGTATTCTATTGATGTCTTATAATCAGTATTAAGCGGTATAGAGTTACCCTTACGCACTGTAAAGTACTTGCTATTAGTAAGCAATATCCTGATTATATTCTGGGTTTTAGGAGATACATTATCACCATACCGGTACATGAAGATCTTGTTATAGTTAGAGCATATCTGCACTGTATCTGGTGCTATTTTAACAACAGGTTTTAGTATCAGCTGCTTTACAAACATCTTCTTGTTACCGGACAGATACATGAATTTGCCCTCTATGAACTTAGGTACATCAATCTTACATGTCATCCTACGATGATATGTAGGATCTTCCAGATCGAAGGTATATGTTTCCTTCTGGTTCATAGAATCTGATGTATCTTCCTTTGTCACCTTACGTATATACACAGGCAGATCTTTCTTATTAGACAGGCTATCAAACACACCATAGAAGTCATGTTCAAATACCTGGTCATTATAGGACTTCTCAAAGTTAGGGAATGTGATCTTAGTAACACCCTTATTCAGAGTCTTAACCTTATCATCTACGCTGTATTCTATATTACGCTTCATAGACGGATTATTCTTAGCTTTATCAAGGATCTCAGCCAGTGTCTTACCAGAATCCAGTTTTATCTGTAACTGTTGTTCCCGTAATTGACGTTCACGTGCGGATGCTGGTTTGCTTGGCACTTTTTTGGCTAATACCTTTTGGACTTCCTTAGCTGTATCAGCATCAGTATCCAATTCAGCTAATAGTTCCTGCTCTATGCGGTCCTCTTTATCTTCCTCAGATTCAGTATTTTCAGAGGATGTGGGCTCTTCATCAGTACCCATATCTGGTTCTTCTGGCTCTTCCTCAGGCTCTTCATCTGGTTCATCTCTATCAGCTGGATCAATATTACCTGCTAATCTATCTAACTGGTCAGCAAGGGACATCTGTATATCTTCATCGCTGCCAGCTTTAGTAGTAGCAGTATTGAGTTCAGCTTTGGCTTTATCCAGTTCCTCTTTAGGGGCATTTGATGATACTGTTCCATATGTATCAAGATGCATATCATCATCTAAATCCTTATCAAGCAAGGTTGATTTGATCTTGGACATCGCCAGTTTGAAATCCAGGTATGATGTTTTATCTACACCTATTGGGTTAAATTTAAAGTAGCTGGTATTACCGTCAGTAATAAATATCTCCAGATTACCAAGGCTTTGCACCATAGTAAAGTCTTTACGTAACGCAAGATAGATAATAGAGAACGGGTTGCTCAGTATATTATACTGATTGATAACAGTACGTTTATCAGTATCCCAGCAGTTGATGTTAAGGAGGACTATACGCTTATTAAAATTGGCATATTCCTCCTTATTGGTTATGGTATTCATTAACTTCATGAACTCTGATACTGTCAACTTCCATGATTTCCTATGGAAGTTAAAGAAATCAGTCATGTAATTAGATATATCAATATAGCAGTTTTTATTCTTAGACAGTGTAAGGTTCTTAATACCTTTAAGTGTACGGTCGTTATTCATGTAGCTATCCAATATATCATTGCGTTCACGCATATTACTATGCCGTATCTGTTTATTAAATAGCTTCAGTTTGTACCTATATTCTCTATAGATGTTCTTCCAGTATGTCATCCTGGCGAACATAGTTGACTTCTTGATACACTCCCCACATTTACTAGGAGTCATGTATGGTAAAAATATAAGGTTGCCCTTACCATCTTCTGGTTTTGGTAGTTGCAGTCTACGACGCTCTACCTTGAAGTCTACTGTTTTATCCAGTGTGAGCATAGATATTACCTCACAATCGTGTATTATAATTACCCCTATGTGCTGATTAATAGGGTAATGCTGACATGATCCAGATATATTATCTGGGTTTAATTGACAGTATCAGAAATACCCTATATATTTTATAGGTATAATTTTATACTTATTTTTAAAGACTCTGAGTAGATCTATATCATATATAATTTCACATATTATATATAACTTTAGTAATGAGAGAACTAAACAGAGTCTATAACTGAAGTAACTGAATAAATCAACTCGATATTTTAAATATATATTGTAACAAAAAAGTTATTACAGTTACAATGTTAAACATTGTATCCTGTCTAACGACATGTAGTATAGTTACTATACATCAATCTATAACTGTTAGTAATAATAAAGTATAGTATATGTATATATACGTTACTGATGTTATATGTACTACATGTGGTAACTTCCGTACTGCTATCTCTATCAATATATATGTGATACCTTTTTGATTATATATAAAACTGGTTTATATCATAGCGGCAAACACAGATAAAGATGGTATGGACAATGTCCATACCATCAATATTATGGTTCAGGGGTTTCATCCAATACCTCATATATATAAGGAATAACAGGATTACCATCACCACTGCTGATAAAGGAAGACGGATCTGATAGATCAACTAGTATCATCTGGCTAAAATCAATAGCACCCGTCTTGGCTATACCATTAACATCACATGCCAGTATCATAGTAAGATCACTGTTAAATGCAAGCACCTTATACTTATCAGTATATGGGTATACGTTGATAATGTCACCAACCTTAACCTTTAGATCACCAACCATTACTTCACGGTCATTCAGATCCAATACAAAGATATGCTTACGCTCTATCTTACGCATATCCTTTTTAGCACTATCACATGCAACTTCAATAGTTGCACATGGACAGTAGTCCATCAGCAAGGCATTATTGGTAACTTCAACCATGTAATAGTCTTCATCCTCGATATATTTACGTACAAGACCAGCACCAAGCTTTGTATAACTAAGGTCATGGACATTCTCAGAGCATGCACAACGCGGCAATGCAAGATACACCTTCTGACCATAGAATAGCTGTGTAGTTATTTCTGTCATCCAGGTTTACCACCTTTCCATGATTAATAGATTACCAATATGTGCTTATTACAGATCGATGTGAGGGATACCATAGGCCTCACATACAGCATGTTCAATTTTACAGCCGCGCGCTTCATCCCAGCCTTTACCAAATACAGCAATATCTGCCGTAGCAAGTAATTTAAGGCTTTCACCAAGATAGTAAATCCCAATCTGATTGTATTTAACAGTAGATGGGATATCCAATGACAAGGTTGAGTCAATGATTCTGAATACATCGGTTCCCAATGTATCTTTCAGATTTGGCTTAACCAATTCAATAGTCTCACGACGCACTTTTTCAATATCCTGATCAGAAATACCGTTCATTGGCTGGCTTACAAATACTTTCTTAATAGCCATAGTCATATTATCTCCTTCCTTACAGATAGTCACATTTACCCTTCATATCCTCAAGAGCATTATATACATTATATAAGCTAGTGATAAATGGATCGTTTTCAGGGTCAGGTGACTTTTCCTCTAATCGCTCAATAAGATCCTGATACACTTGCATTGATGCACTAAATGCCTGTTTAACCCCATTGACAATGTCAATGGTTGCTATAAATTCAGCATCTCGTAGATCGGTTGCATATGTATCCATCTCCTCTTTGAGCTCATCAATAGTCACTGCAGTCTTCAAGTAGTCAGTACTGACAGTTTGTTGTTCAGCCATACATATACTACCCCTTTCTGTAGTCTTAAGATGTTGTGACTTGTTTTATACCAATTTATAAAATGCGCTTTGTACACACATTCTATATACTATTATAAATATCAACCAACTACGTAATCTTATAACATAGGGGGTGTGTTACAATAGACACACATAATTTGGCAGTACCTAAAGACTTTGGTAATATAACATATGATGATACTAACTATTTTTACCCATGGAAGGCACAAGCTGTCGAATCAATAATAGATGGTAACGTTGAATATACTGATATTGGTAACTATGAGTCCTTCAGCAAGGCATTATTGGCATTAATATCGGTTAATACCATTAATAAAAAGGCTAAGGCTAAATCTTTAACACCATCAGAGACGGCCTCTACGATTGACTATCTATACTATAAGACCATGGAATCAACCAAGCAACCCTACACATCAGAACCCAATAAACAATCACCGATTAACAAATATACTGGTAATCTGGTTATAGGTTTTGGTGGACCTAGCTATTTTACAAACGATCAATATACCGATGAAATAGATTATCCGCAAGCTCCACCTGTACAAGTTGTATATCCGTCCTATACATCGATGCCATCATATATAGATTATAACAACCCACTTATGAACCTTACATTCAAAGAGGTATTTGAACGATGGTATCATGATAAATCTATGGAGGATATATCAATACATACCATGGAGAACTATCGCAATACGTATAATAAAGTACGTCATTTGGATAATATACCATTTGTAAAGATTAAATATTCCCAGATTGAAGAATGTGTGAGATTGGAAAAGACCAAAGGTAATAGCTTCTCAATGCGCAAACGTGTTAAGCTATTCTTTAGTCAACTATATCAATGGGCTATAGCACATGAAATGTGTACATCCAATATAGCTCTTAATATCAAGCTAGGTAAGAATGAATCAGACTTTAGACGTAAACCATTCAGTATAGAACAGGTACAGGAATTAATGAATGTTGCTGATCAAATATCATTTGCTGGTGAGGTTGCAATGTTAATACTATGCGGATGTCGTATAGGTGAATTCCTCAATATAAAACGCCAGGATATACATATAGATCAACGATATTTTATAGTAACAGAGTCAAAGACAAAAGTAGGGCGTAATCGTATCGTTCCTATACATAAAAAGGTTATGCGGTTTTGGCGTTCACATTTACGTGCAAAATCTGAATACCTCATACATGATGCAAGAGGTAGACAGATGAAGTATGAGATATGGGCTAATAAATTCCGTAAACTTATGAAATATCTACAATGGGAAGGTATGAGTATACATGGGTGTAGACATACTTGTGCTACATTATTACATACATTTGGTGCTGATGGGATGGATGCCCGCTTTATATTAGGGCATACACAAATAGATATACATGAGCGTATATACCAGCACGCACAAGCAGAGAAACTAATTCAGGCTATAGATTTAATCAAGATATAGATGGTATGGGTTATACCCATACCATCATATAATGGACCATATAGCTGTGCACAAATATATAGCATAACGTATAGGTGCACATTATTGGCCCTTTACACCACTGACTCATAGACATATTCCCAGTATGTCTATGGGTCTACTAATGTAATATGCAATCATATTAATGCTTAGCCTCCTTCTCAAGTATATCAGCCATGGTTTCCAAAGAATCCCGACGCATCTGATGATAGTCTTTACCTTTGGTTACATTGAGCACAGTATCTACCTCTTCAAAGCTCCTGCCTGATAAATCAGCAATAGTCTGGGTAGATAAGAAATGCCCGTTGATTTTCATACCAGTGTTCTTCTTTTTACCAGAGCTAGATTTTTTGCTCTTAGTGTTTACAGAAGTGCAGTTCTCATAATCAGATGTATATACATCTGATTCATCTGTGTCAGCACAGTCAATTACGAGATCGGTGTTATTTCTGGCTTTAACAGCATTAACTGCCATCATTGCATCCTCAATATCAATTGGTTCATCAAGGATGTACTCGAACGATTCATGTTCACTCCATACATGGTGTTTCACAGCTTTCAATTTTTTCTTTGACATATTTGTCCCCTCCTTAAAATAAATTTAGTAATAAGTACATATCAGAACACCTAAATATTATATCTACTCATTACTATTGGTTGGATTATCATGATGTAGATTCGAAAATAGAAAAATATAAAACGATTGTCGTCCTGTATTTTTTGCACTATGATTACATATAATAGATAGGATAGCATATAGCTATCCTATCTATATCATGATTTATAACCGTTCTACTCTACCCCATATGATACCAGGTTCCAATCCTTCAGGTTCGCTTTCAGATATGATAAAATCACCATAACGATCTTCAGGTAATCCACTACCTCCACCCTCATCAGAACCACCATCATCAGCGTCTTTAACAGGTTCCCATTTTTCACCATCCCAGCGCCAAGCTGAGCCAACTGGATTATCGTCAAAATCAGCTGTTAATACAAAGCATATATCTGTTCTTGAAGTGATTGGTAGTTTATCAACATATTTAATGGTATAGTAGTTCCTTGGATTTGGTTTGATTCCTATACTTACAAGGTATCCAAGGATATCATTAATAACACCAGCAGGTAAATGTATTGTTCCTTCATCACGAAGTATAGCACCAGTCCATGTCTTTCTATCAACATCGTTAACAATAACAGTCAATATCATAAAGTTTGTATTACTGTATTCACGACTGCTCATAGTCAGACTTACAGTCTTGTCAATATCATCCAGTTTCTCACCGGCTTTAATACGAGCTATGATCTTTTCAACCTCAACCCCACCATTAAGAAAGGATATGATCCTTCTAGAATTGGTCTCGGTTATTGTATCAGTCACACCTTCATCTCTTCTGACGACCTTAAATACAAGGCCATCTGCAAGGAGGTGAATCGTGTTAGATGACCTCAATCTTACAATGCTTAAACTCATAAGGTGGCCTCCTTATATGTAATCATTACTACTATGTCAACCCGATGATCAATCCTTAAGATGTATATAGTTTAACCAGTGGTCTAAACAGGAGGTGAACTAATATGGCTCATCTTCATGTTAAAACTCCTAATGGAACTGCATATAGTATAGATTTAGATGCAGCTAGTCAAATAGGAAGTATTCCAAGTTCAGGTAATAATGGATGGGGTGTATTAACTAATGGAGCTATAATACAATGGGGAGTTGCTTCACTATCTAAGTCTCAAGGTGATAAGACTATAACGTTTGAAATATCATTTGCATCTGCCTGTTACACAATGGTCACAGCTAGTTCAAATTCGGAATCTGGCAGTACATATGATTATTTTTATCAGATAAAATCATTATCTAAAACTGGAGCTACAGTATATTGTCAAGATATATCTGGTTATATCTCTGATAGCCCTAAATGCTATTATATAGCTTTAGGTAAATAATCAATAACTATCCAAAACGTAGTTGTAGCATTATGATAAGCTTTAATTAGATTTACTGTATAACATGATTATCATAGCGTGTATATATTAATCCCAGTGGTATCTATATGGAACAGGCTCATTTACATTAAATAATGGAAAAAATACTTTAGATTTTCAATCATCTTTAATTGAAACATATTCTTCTTTTCAGAATATTGCTTCATGTGCATTGTATATAAATACTCATTTATCGATTGCAGCTTCACAACAAGATGACCATCCAGTAGTGACTGTGTATTATAGTGGAAACTCATTGTCTGTTAACAAAGGATCATTTAAAATGTTTCGTATCGGTTATGCCTAAATAAAAATAGGTATAGAGGAATCATATCCTCTATACCTATTTTATATACATTTATTCTTCAGGTTCAGGATTCGGATCATATCTAATAGCGTCCCAAATTTCCTGTTCAACTGCGTCGATAGTTTCTTCTGTCGCAGCCTTAGCTTTACTTTGTAACTGCCAGCCGTTCATCTTACAGTTACCAATATGCAATGCGAGAGCATCGCTGAATCCCTGCATATTAGCCGCGTCAAGATAGAACACCTGTTTAGTATCAGATACTTCTCCATCTACTATAGGATATCCTCTCATTGGGATATGGCCAAGATATGGTTCTGTAGTATCAAAATCAGGACTCTTAGATGCAGCATACATTGTGCTGAACGTCATCTGATCTTCTTTAGAGCTATCAAATTTAGCTGACCCAAGGGGTCCCCCAGGTATCGTCGATGTAACATTGAATATGAATCCACCAGTGATCTGATCTGCAGTATATCCATCGATCTGGCTTAACAGACGATCAATTCTGCTAGACAATGGAACAATCACAGGAGGACGGTCGACGATTTGACCATCACTCTTACGTCTTACACCACCGTTAACCAACGCGTTCTGCTCTTCTACAGTGATTGGCTCGTAACCTTTATCGATCCATACCTGCATTTCTCTCTTGGTCTTAAAATGAACTGAAGATACAACACTGGACGTACGTTCTTCCAGGGTATCCTCATAGTCTTTCAGGTCTTGGAATGTTGCAAGGTACTGCTGACCAATAATCGGTGCATCCTGATCTTCATCATATGGAACACCATTAGTACCAGATAAATCCAGATCTCCATTACCAGTTTCGGATAACAGAGTTTCCATAGA
>Ga0310695_10001865_pt1 | contig 47021 bp, 36 predicted proteins | sample RumenRJG_04DNA_FD_203882 | JGI IMG/M metagenome (GOLD analysis project Ga0310695, IMG submission 203882) | Bovine rumen microbial communities from Lethbridge, Alberta, Canada - RJG_04 (v2) (version 2) | ecosystem: Host-associated > Mammals > Digestive system > Stomach > Rumen | place: Canada... | reverse complement strand
CAAGGGGAAGAACCATTACTGTTGCTTATCTGGCCATCATCGATGAGCCGATTGCGGTCACTGGCCAGGATGATGCGGTCAAAGCAGAATGGTGGTCACTGTCTGACTTGCCACATCTGGCATTTGACCATTATGACATTATGCAGGATGCAATAAGACTAATATGAATAAAGATAAATGCGATATGAACAAATCTCTATCCCATGCTTCTTTTCGTGATGAGGGTAGTGCGTGAGACTATAGCTTCCCTTCACCTCAACGTAAATTGTCGAAAGATTCCAACTTACCCCATAAAAGAGTACGAATAGTCCAACAATAAAAGTTAAATACGTTAAATTTGCGCCTTTGTTCTATGCATTCCATAGCCGTCAATACACTTTTCTACCATTTAATACGTAACTGATTGATTATCAGTATTTAATATATTCTATATTATGAACGTAGCAAGTTTGGGAGAATCAGAGAAAACATTGTCTCATTCAGCTTTTATTTCAAATAATAAACACCAGTGGTTGGAACGTCAGGCTAATTTATTTGCTGCTTGTTTGCTGATGCCTAAAGATGTCGTTGGTTATCTCTACTATTATTATTATCAGGTTCGATTTCAGATCAGGGATCATGTAGAACCACTTTATATCATCAATAATCAACAAAGCCAATGGAATGACTTCTTTTTTATCGCATCACGTATAGCAGAGCATTTAAACGTTTCTGTTGATTCGTTAAAATACAGAATGATTAAATTAGGGCTATTAACTATTAAAGAAGAGAAGCAAAGATTTCGAGATATTTATCAACGGTTGAATTTTAAAAAAAATGGGATAATTTAAATCTATTTTCCCAAGGATTCCAACATTACATTCCAATATGCGATGTTGGAATCTTTTGTTTTTCCAACTCGCTTTTTTTACTTGATATAGTGGAGATAAACTATTAATTTTGCATCGCAGTCCGGATCATACGGTTGTGGTGCTTACTTTGTTTGGCGCGCTGAAAAGAACAGAGGAGCATCGAGACGGGTCTCACATTTCTTTATTATTAAAAACAAGAAAGATTATGGAGACATTATCTATCAACGGCGTTGCTGTTGTCTGCCGCGATGAAAACAACAGAGTAAGTAACATTCAGTTCCTGCCGGACGACGAGTTCGCACAGGTTTTGGAACAAGGTAGCCTGACGCATGGGCAGATGCAGATGCTGCGTAATGCGACGTTCGACTATGTACCCAGTAAGCCACGCATCAGAGCCAACTCTACCCTACTGCGTAAGGCGGCCCACGGACGCATCTCGGCCACGAGAGACGAGGCCTACCAGCTGACCTTGAAAATTTACAAACGCGAGGGGCTGGACGTGAAGGAAACCATGCTGCGCGAGGCATTGGAACTGATTAACAACGTAAAACTTTAGGATTATGGACAAGATGTATGAAGTGTCGTATTTCAACGCGCCGATTACGAACAAGGTGCCGTTGACAACGCTGAGCTTGGCAGAGGTGGCAGCCATCGTCAAGAGTCGCAAACTGGAGCCTCAGACGTTAGAGCTGAGGACCATCAAGGGCCACGAGGAGGCCCGTTGTTACAAGGGCTCGAACTTCCCCTACGTGACGCCTGCGGGTGTGTTCACTTACTGTAATGACCAGTCGCTCGTAAAACACTCTGGTGTGCTCTGTATGGATATTGATCACGTTGAGGATGTGGACGGACTGAAGCAGCAGCTGTTAGCCGACCCTCGTTTCAAGACGCTGATGGCGTTCCGCTCTCCCTCGGGCGACGGACTAAAATGGTTCATCGAGATTGACCTGACGAGGTGTAACCACCGCCAGTGGTTTGATGCCATCAGAAACTACTTGATGTCTATCTATAGTCTCAGCCCAAAGCAGGCCGACCCGTCGGTCAGAAATGAGTCGAGGGCCTGTTTCCTCTGCTACGACCCTGAGGTGTATGTGAATCCGGTGATGACAGATGACAAATGACAGTTAGAAAAATGGAAGCATTAGCATTCGACCCTCTGGCTTGGCTGGATCAACAGGACAACGTCCAGCGTACTGCCACCAGTCTGCAACCTACGGTCTGCCAGCCTCTCTCCCCCTCGGAGGAGCTGGCTCTGGCCACGGCCGTCACCCGTGAACTGATAGCCCGTAATGCTAACATTGCCGAGTCGTATGATGACTACGTGCGTCTGGGTTTTGCCCTTGCCAATGGTCTTGGCAGCGACGGACACGATCTGTACCACCAGTTGTGTGCCCACAGCACGAAGTACCGTCAGACGGACTGTGAGCGTAAGTGGCAGGAATGCCTGCGACAGGCCGACGGACGCACCTCGATAGCCACGTTCTACCACATGGCCCGACAGGCTGGGATTGACATCAGCGCAATAGCCAAGCAATATCGTAAAAATCACTTTAATTATTAGGAATATGACAAAAGGAAAAAAGAAGGCCCCAAAGGCCATTGAGAAGAAGAACGCTTCAACGAAGAAGCAGGTACAGAAATACACGCCGCTGTCGTGGACCGAGGTGTTTGCAAGCGAACAGCTGCCACCATTGCCACCACAGTTGCCCAAGATGGTTGAGACCACCATCTCGCAGACGCCCGACCTGCTGAAGGGTACCGTGGCACAGACCATCCCCGTGGCCTACTCCATCTATCCGCGCGGCTTGAGCTTCGTCTATATAGACGGCCATACACGTGAGCTCCGCATGAATTGTCTGCTGGTGGCCACGGAAGGTGGCGGTAAGGAGTGTATCACACTGCCCCTCAAGCACATACTGGCTGAGGTAAAGGAAACCTCGAAGCGCGACCGTCGCCGTCTGAAGGAGTTCAACGACAGGTACAACCGTGCCCGTCAGGACGAAGAGAAGCCCAAGCGCCCCGACGATCTGGACATCCGCTGGTTGTTTCCCGACATCACCCGTCCTCGTCTGGGTCAGGCTATGGAGGATGCCCAAAATGCCTTCCTATTTCTGAAGCTGAACGAGCTGGAGGACTGGGACCGTGTAGAGGGTGCCAAGGGGCGTGCTAACTCGTTCTCGCTGAGGAAGCTCGTGGACGATGAGGAAAACGACTTCGGACAGGACCGTGTAGGTGCCCAGTCGATTAATGCCGACGGTTGTCTGCGACTGAACTACGTGGCTGACACAACAGAGCCCAAGCTTAAGAAGTACTTCCGCTACATCCAAGGCGAAGGTCCCGTTTCGCGCCTCACCTTAGGCGGTATTCCGAACGTGGAGATTGGTGCTCCGATACCCGTCTTTGGCAGCTACGACAAGAAGTACGACGAGTCTATCCGTCCCTTCATCGAGAACCTGAAGAAAGCCACGGGAGTCATTGTCTGCAAGCAGGCGCAGAAGATGGCCGAGAAGCTGAAAGACGAGATTGACGAGTTTACGTCGAAGACACAGGATCGTGTGCTCGACACGCTCTCGCACCGCAGCCTTGTGGCAGCTTTCCGCCGTGCCTGCCTTATCTATGTGGCCAACGGAATGGTCTGGGAACCCGAGATTGAGTACTTTTGCCGCTGGTCGATGCAAGTGGACTTGTACCTCAAATACAAGCTCTTTGCAGACGATATACGCGAGGCTACCGAGAGCGTCAAACTGGTTACGCGCGGCCCGCAAAGCCTGCTGGACAAGATTAATACCGACGAGCAGGGCGTGTTTGCCTTTGAGGAAATGGTACGCGTATATACGGCCGAGGGCAAGGGCAACGACGAGAAGAAGATTAAGAACACGCTCTCGCAGTGGAAATCGCGCGGCTACCTTGAAGACATGCCAGGCGGCAAGTACAAGAAGGTAAAGGCGAAAGAATGACAGAGACGTTAGAGATATATCATTACAATAACACATTGGGCCCGCATCGCTGCGAGCCCATTGTGCTTATAGCTGGACGGTGAGGGCTTTGCCGTTGTAGGTGACAAGCTTGCCGTCAGGGTTCTCGAGGTTGAGGGGCTTGGCGCTGTTCTTGGTGATGAGGACCACATTGAACTGGCGGTTCTTCAGCATGCCATTGAACTGGCCTTTGCAAGCGGCAAAAGAGACGGTCTTGGCAGCATCATCGTAGGTGATGTCGATGGTGGCATACTTGCCCTTCTCGTAATTGTAGTTGGTGCCTTCGTCCTCGTAGAGTTGGAACGTAGCGTCCTTGCCGGCATAAACGTAGAGGTTGATGAGGTCGGCAGGTTTCTCGTCGCAATACTGGATTTCAGGACCGAAAGGAATGATGGAGCCTTCGCGGACATAGACGGGAATGCGCTCGTAAGGTGCATCGACTATCAGACGGTGACCACCCTCAATGAATTCACCTGTGTACAGGTCGTACCAGCCACACTGTTTGGGGAAATAGACACTGCGGCTGCGAGCCTTGTAATATCCCACCGGACAGGCCATCAAGGCAGGACCGAACATCCACTGGTCCTTGATATCATAGACTTCGCGATCGCCATTGAAATCCATCACGAGGCCACGCATCATGGTATAGTCTTTCAGATGTACCCAGCCTGCCATGGAATAGAGATAGGGCATCAGGCGGTAGCGCAGCTTGTCGTAATAGACAAACGACTTGTAGGCGGGATGGTCTTCGGGAGCTATATTCCAAATCTCGCGCAGCGGCCACTGACCATGGACGCGGAACAGCGGAATAAAGGTGCCAAACTGGCTCCAACGAGCCTGCAGTTCGCGCCACTCCTTTAGGTCTTCGTTCTCCACCTTCGTACGGTCGTAAAGCTGCTGAGCCTGCATGTAACGGTTTTCAACACAGAAGCCGCCCTGGTCCATACCCCAGAAGGGCAGTCCAGACATTGAGTAGTTAAGACCTGCCGTCATCTGTGCACGCATATCTTCCCAACGCGTACCAATATCGCCACTCCACGTAGCCGTGCTGTAGCGCTGTTCGCCAGCAAAGCCACTACGGGTCAACAGGAACACACGAGGCTCGTTGGCTTTTCCCTTGAAGACGGAACGCTGACCGTTGTAGATGGCATCGGCATTGACGATTGAGTAGGCATTGAAGTATTCCGTCGTGGTGCCTAGAGCGGTAGGTCCGCTGAGGGCCTTGCGATACCACATCGGGGTGCAGTCGCGAACATTAGGCTCTGAGGCGTCCATCCACCATGCATCAATTAATTTACTATTTGACAATTTACCATTTGACAATTTAGCCAAGCCGGTATACAGGTTCTCGTCCATCTGGCGCCAGAACATCTTGCGAGCTCCGGCATCATAGGCATCGTAGAACGAACCGACATAGCCAGGACCTACCCAGTCGTGGATATCGTCCTTGACAGCCTGATGATACATCCAGCCGTTCTTGTCGAGTTCCTTGTAGTTGTCGGTATTGCAATAGAACTTAGGCCAAACGGATATCATGAAGCGGCCACCCTTGGCATGAACGCTGTCGAGCATGGCCTGCGGATTGGGGAAGCGCGACTGCTCAAACTGATGCGAACCCCACTGGTCCTCGACCCAGTAGTTCCAGTCCTGCACGATGTTGTCGCAAGGAATCTGGCGCTGGCGAAACTCACTGAGTGTGCCGACGATTTCATCGGAAGTCTTATAGCGCTCGCGACTCTGCCAGAAGCCCAGCACCCACTTAGGATAGACGGGAGCCTTACCTGTCAAGGTACGATAACCGGAAATCACCTCGTCAGCATTCTGGCCAGCAATGAAGTAATAGTCCATATCCTTGGCCATCTCGCTCCAAATGGAAAGCTTGCGCTGATCGCTATGGGCTCTGGACGCACGCAGTCCACAATACGACACATCGCCATCAGGACGCCACTCGATACGGAGTTGTTCACGCCTTCCTGCGTGCATCATCTTGCGGAACTTGTAAGTATTTGGGTTCCAAGCGGTACGCCAACGTTCGGGCACCACCTCCTCGCCTCCAATATATACCTTAATATAACCTGCGTAATAAAGGATGAAATGATACTGACGAGTATCGGGGGATTCGATAAAACCTTCGTAAACCACATTGGCACCATTGAGTCGGAAGCCCTTTGGCAGGTTCTTGATGCCGCCTGGTTCGGTACGGTTGCCCAGTTCTGAGGTAGCAGGACAATCGAACTCAAAATACAAAGAGTCCTCATCGCGCACCAAGCGTCGGCCTTCTCGGTCGGTATAGGTTCCTGTCAGATGACCTTCCCTACCCTGCTTATCGTAGATAGTAAAAGCACGACCCAGTTGCAGATAGTCGTCAGGATTGCCAAAGCGGCAATAGCTGTACGAGTCCCACAGCAGGCCATAGTTCTTGCTGGACAGCACAAACGGTACGCTAACCTTCGTATTATACTGAAACAGGTCTTCGTTCAGACCCTTCATATTCAACTCCTCAGACTGGTGTTGACCCAGACCGTAGAAAGCCTCCTCAGTGGGACTATCGAACAGCAGGCGCCACGACAGTCCGTTGCGCTGTTCCTCAGGCACCTTAGCCACATCGACACCAATTTCACGATCGGGCACACGGAAAGGCTTAAAGGTCTTGCCATTCTTGGCCTCACCGATCATCAACTTTCCTGTGGCATCATAGAAACGCACCTGTCCTGTCTGCTTGTCGACACGCGCCTCGATATTGGCGGCCTTGACACGTAGCAGTTGTCCGTCAGTGACCTCGAACTTAGGCTTAGCAGTCTGTTTGACGATAATCAGGCTCTGTTTCTCAGGCAATTGCGCCTCAGATGTAGCCTGCACACGGATAATATTGTCCGTGACAACCTGCAGACGAACCACGCGTGGGCCACCCGTTTTTGCATCTTTCACAGAAAGCGTTACATACTGACCACTGACCGTATAGTCAGCAGCCATCAATGCCAATGCTGTCATAGAAGTCAGCACCGTCATTACCATTCTTTGCATTTTCATATTGATATTTTAGTTTTAGTTCTCACCGCTTAATCTATCACTTCAGCCTCAACAACCTCAATTTCAGGCTGGGCAGGCAGCGTGATAAAGAAGATGGTGCCACCACCAGGATTGTCTTCGATACGGATGGTTCCGTTATGGGCATCAATAATACTCTTCACATGGTCAAGACCAATGCCTTCTCCATTCACCATCGGGTCAAAGGCATGCTCCTTGTATTCGTCCTTGATACCTATGCCGTTGTCGGCCACCTGAATTTGTGCCATATCGTTCTGCGTACGAGCCACACCGACACTGATAACCGGGTCGTATGGGGTAAAGTTAATAGAATTGCGGAACAATATCTCCAGGACTTCCTTTAACTTGGCCTCATCGAAATCAGCTGTCAACTGGTCTGCCGCGGACAGGAAATTGACCTTGACTTTCTTGTCAGGATTAGGCGATACATATTGTTCGCAGATAGCACGTACAAAGACGACGAGGTCTTCTGTCGTCAGATCCAGTTTGACAATCTCCTCTTTCGTCCCATTTGACTGTTGTCTACTGGCTTGCTCGGTAGCCATCTTCATGCGCATCTCGTTCATCCATTGCTGCTGTTCGAGGTCACGTCGCATGGTTTCAACACTCATACGCTTCTCCAAACGCTTGATGAACCACTTGCGCCAAACGAAAGCTACACAAGCAATGATGAGCATGTATAACAATATCATCCAGCGTGTACGCCACAACGATGGACGGATAGTGATTTCAAGTGTCGACTCTTCTTCGCCAAACGTACCGTCGTCATTCAGCATCCTGACACGGAGCGTATAGTCGCCTGCACGAAGCGAGTTATAGGTAATATTGGGGTTCTGTTCCGATGTCCTCACCCAGTTGTCATTGAAACCTTCCAGCTTATAGACAAAACGCTTGCCGTTATTCACGATACCGGCATCACTGGCCAATTGGATGGTAAACTGGTCGTTGAAGCGTAACGTCAACTCTCGGCAGACATCAAGCGCCTCGTCCAAGATGACACGACCGTCCACCTTCTGACCCACAGCAACATCAGCATCAAAAATCTGCAAGCCACTGAAGATGGGACGCTCCTTCTGCTTCACATCAGAGAGTGCCTTGGGATTGATGACATCCAATCCGCCCTGTCCGCCAATCAACAGCAGGCTATCATGCGTCAGACAGGTAGAGCGCTGGTTGTAGGCACCCTGCATCAGTCCGTCACGGTTATTATAGCTGCTGACACTGAAGTTCCACTTGCCATTGTCCAGTACAGGTATGACTTTCGATACGCCATGATCGGTGACCACCCACATAGCATGGTTCGTGTCTTCGGTGATGGAGCAAACATTCGAGCCAAAGAGTCCGCTCTGCATATCGAGCAGATGCACCGACTTGCGTTTCTGGTCGTAAACCAGCACACCAGAGGAAGAGCCATGCCATATCAGTCCACGCGAATCTTCTATCACACAGACCGTATTACCCGGTTGCACAGGTACATTGGGCGATTCCGGTATCACCCTGCTGACCAATTGTCCCGTACGGGGATTTACAAAGCAATAGTAATAGCTGGCACCCACCATGAGCCATCCCTTCTTAATCCAGGATGCTGACGTCATATAATTATCAGACAACTGGGTATTCTTGTTGTCCCACGTACGGAATTTCCCTGTCCGCAGGTCAAGTCTCTGGATACCAGCACCCAGCGTACCAATCCAGATACGATGCCAACGGTCCTCCGTAATGCTCCACACATTATCGGTTGCCAAGCCATCGGACGCTCCTGTATGACGGTAATTGATGATGGTAGCGTCGCCATTGGCATTATGGGGAATACAACGTGTCAGACCACTGTTATAGCCGCCAAACCAGACGCTTCCGTCACTGGCCTTGTAGGAACCCACCATGATATTGCCGAACATGGGACTGTTGGCTGCCGTATAGTGAGCCACCTGTTCACCAATCCTCGGGTTATAGACAACGATACCGCGGTCGTTGGTGCCTAACCAATAGTTGCCAAAATTATCTTCACTGACGGCATTGATGTCACCCAGTTCCAGGTTCTTCATGCTGCGGGAACCTTCCTTATACATGTTGACACCATTCTTATAAGAACCAATCCATATCAGACCATTTTTGTCCAGAAAGATATTACGCAGCGTGTTATCACTGATGGACGACTCGTCGAGCTTGTTGTTCTGGAACTGGCGCATCGTATGATGTCGCAAGTCAAACACCACCAGACCCTCGTGGTCGGTAGCACACCAGATACGTCCCCGATCGTCAATCTTCAGGTCCCATATCATCAGGGGATTCGGTATATCAACAATCTGGTATTGTCGCAGCAGTTCGCCCAGAGTCTTCCAGGCTTTCTCCTTGTACAGTCTGACAAAAGAATACTTTTCGTTGACAACCCAGATGTTGTGGAACTTGTCAATGCTCAAGCGGTAGTCCATGTTTTCAGGGGCACCGTGCTCGCGCATCCAGTTGTCTTCCCACACCTTCACACCTTTCTCACCGTTCAGGCACAACAGACGACCGTCGTTGGTAACAAAGACCACTTCATCACCGTCGTCTGCCATCATCAGGAAGCTGTAATTGGGATTAATCTCATTGGCACCATAACCTAACTTAAAGGCCTTTTTCTTCTTGGTCTTGGGGTTATAGCAATAGAAGCCCTTGTTGTAGAACTTCACCCAATAGTTCTTCTTAGAGTCGATAAAGAGACGTTCCACACCATCATTAAAGCCGAAATACTGTTCCAGCTCACGCGAAGCACTACGTTCAAAGCGTTCCGTGACAGGGTCATAGATACTGTAGTTCATGCTCTGTGCCAGCCACAACTTACCATCCCATGCTTCCATGATAAGTGCCACATAGTTGTCACGCATGGTCGTGGTATCACGCATGTTCGAGTAAAAGGTCTTCATGCGGTAGCCATCGTAACGGTTCAATCCGTAAGACGTACCAAACCAGATGAAGCCACGGGAGTCGCGGAATATGCAGTTCACCTGAGAGTTCGACAGTCCTTCACGCGTGTCCAGTCGTTTGAACTTCATGTCAGGTATGATACTACGCTCGGTAGTACCCTTATTGGAAATACTGTCAGCCCACAACGTGGCCGGCAACAGCATCAGAACTGCTAATAGGTATAATGTCTTTCTAATGACCATATCACTTCTTGCTTGAAGTATCTCTTATCACAAGTTGCTGGGGAACAATCTCCTTATACACCTTGCTGTCGCCATTGATATTGCGCAACAGCAATTGGCAGGCCTTGACACCCATCTGGTGCGACTGGTCCTGAATGACCGACATACGTGGCGTCACGTATTCAGCATGTGCGTCATCCGTAAAGCCCATCAGGGCCACATCCTCAGGAATACGCAAACCGCACTCCTTGATGGCCGAGAAGGCTGCAAAGGTGATGATGTCGTTAAATGCCAGGATAGCATCAGGACGATGGTCGCTCTTCAAAAGGTTCGTTGTCTGTTCGAGAGCCAGCTGATAGTCAATCTTATCGCAGAGCACCAATTCCCGTTCTATCGGAATATGGTTCTCGCGCAAAGCCTCCAGGTAGCCGTGCTTACGACGACGTACCATATCAAGATGGTTAGGACCACCGATAAAGGCGATACGTCGGCTACCGGTATCTATCAGATGCTGGGTGGCCTGCTGGGCAGCTTCGTCACCATTGGCTGTCACGCTGGAAAAACGGTCTGTCAGACAAGTACGTCCGAAGAACACCAAAGGGATTCCCATTTCAGCAATTTCCTCGAAATGGTGATAATCGGTAGTGCTTTGCGCCAAACAGGCTATAATACCCTCCACATGCATGGAGATGAAGTTGTCGATGGCATGCTCTTCGTCTTCATAACGCTCATGACTATTGGCACTAAGCACACTATAGCCTGCACGACGAGCCTCATCCTCAATACCATCAAGTACTGCGGCATAGTAGTGCGTCACCAGATTGGGAACCACCACGCCAATAACCTTGGGGGCTTCCCTACGTAAACTCTGAGCAAACGGATTGGGGCGATAGTTGAGTTTTTTAGCCAGATCCTTCACACGTTGTTGCATTTCCTTGCCGATTTCCGGTGAGTTGCGTAGCGCACGACTCACAGTAGCAATGCTTACCCCTAATTCACGGGCAAGGTCCTTCAACGAAGTCCTATGTTGTTTCTTATTAGTCATAAAAGTTAGTTCTTTAACCTAAAGGTATAAAGTGTAGCAAAGCTATATCGGCCACAAAGTTACAAATTAACTTTGAAAATCGCAAACGTTTACGTGCGTTTTTTGCTGTTTTTTACTACAAAATGTAGAAAAAGTGCGTAACTTTGCACCAGAAAAACAGAAAGAAGGGTCATACTTCTGGTCTTTAAGTAAAAGAATGAGTAATGAATAGTTGATAATAAGTTAGTTAGAAAACAAGATTAAGGCTGTCGGGAGACAGCCTTTTTCGATTCTCATTATCTCACCTTCACACTCCCTCACCCTCTCACTTCCTCAGAACATCAAGGTAAAGCCAAAGCGTACGCTATTCTTATGACCATGCGAGTGGTCGTTATAGTTCATGCGGCGTACATACTCAATCTGGAAGAAGCGGAAGATACTGCGAATACCCAGCGATATTTCCCAATAGGGAATCTTCGGGTCCATCACATACGAGTCTTCTGGGAAATACATCAGCACATCACTCTGGGCATTGCGTTCAAGATAAGGATTATTCTTGTCTGACAAAGCCCCCCACAGCATCTTGGCACCGATATACTCACGCCAACGCAGTTTCTTAATCAGCGGAATGCGATTGAAAATCTTACCCTGCATATCCCAATTCATATCCACACTGACAAAACGGTCGTTCAGGAATTCCATACTTGTCAGCAGGTTGAACGACTGCTTCTGGCTGAAGTACGACATGTTGGCTGCCGGCATACACAACAACGGGAAGGGAACCTGACTCCACTGTACGCCACCACGGGTATACAAGTCAATACGTCCCCAGCTGCTCAGCCAGATACGTTTGAAGATACTGGCTTCTGTGTAGTGATAGTCGTAATCGCCTCCTAACATACCCTTGACACCCATGGTATGACTGAGGATAAAGACGGGAGCCTCACGATTGACCTTCAGGCGTCGCTGTTTAGAGTTGGTATAAAGCGCACCTGGCGAATATTCTATCTCAGCGCGCAATTCCGTGGTTCTAAAGCCAATAGAATGATCTGAGTTCAGTGGTGTGAAGGTCATATTGCCTGCGGCCTCGTTCTTTTCCGTCTTGACACTCAGCATCGTACGCAGGCCATACATCTGCTCATAATCGAAAGTCAGTTGCTGACGATTATAGAACATCATCTTGTCGGCCTTGGCCCATTTGAAAGCCGTAAACACATTATCCTTATCGGTAGACAGGAACTTGTCGGAAGGCGCCATCACGTCGTAGGTCGAGAGAAACGACAGGTTACGCTTGGGGAACTCATCGGGCAGATACTTCTTCTTATTCAATGACCACGTCAGTTGTGAACTGTAATAGTTATTGTGACTGCGCCAACCGCGTGCTGCATAACCCTTCCAGAAGATATGACGATTCAGATTGGCTGTCGTCTGAAGCGAGATACGGGTACGCAGACCATCAATAAAGTTGGTGCTTACCATCGAATTGACAGGACCTATATCCACCTTACTGGGATTGCCTGTCTCAATATAATTCTCCGCCAACAGTTTCAGTCCCAAAAGAATATATTTGAAACCACCAACGGTGCGCATACCATTCAGGAAATCATCCATTCCGGCCTCGCTGCGCGTCAATTCCACCTTACGGTGCTCTTTCCAGTAGCTGTCGTCCATCATAGCTGCATCAGGGTCTGTCACCGTCTTGGCCTTACCCTTGAAGAGCTTGGCAGGAATCTCCGTAAACTGATAGTCAGAGAGACGGGTCGTTCGGATGGCCACACCTTTCTGCAGGAAATCAAACAGCACCAATTCAACAACCATATCGTCAACGCTGAGCACCCATTCTCCTGTTGGCAATTGCGTAAACTCTTGCGTGACCTTCAGACCTTCCACAAAATTGACATCTGTCTGATTAGGCAGGATCAGTTCGCAGCGCTTAACCTGATAGGAAGAATCCTTCAATACATACAGGTCGCCACGGAAACCGAAATCCTGTTGGTTGTTGGGCAGGAAATGCAGGTGGATGCAGGAATCGCGCTCAACCAGCAAGGTGTCTTCGATATAGTAGCGATAGAACGAGATGGCACCATCACTGATAGGCGATGTAAAGGGATGCTGGAGCAGTCGCACCTGATCATCATAAATATTGACATCCGTAAAGACATCTTTCGATACGGTATTCAAGATATCACCCGTCTGAAAGAAATCATTGATACCAGACGAGCGCTGACCTTTCACGATATTTTTCTCAGCATGCGGAGAACGGCGATAGATTTTCTGCGTCACCGTTTCTTCGACGCTGGCAGGCAGGATGAGTTTGCCAGTCTGCTCACAAGTCTCAACCTGATCGGTAATCCACTTATACTTACTGAGTTTTGGCGACTGCAACGTTTCCATCTTCATATCGTTGAGTGCCAGCGTCAGCTTCTGATACTTGGTGTACTGGTAATAGTCACGATTAGAGAGGTCGGTAGCTTTTTTGTTGGCTATCACCTTCTTCATCAGTTCCACAGCAGGATTGTTCTTCCGCTTATAACGTGCACGCTTCGAACGAACAGTCACCTCTTTCAACGAACGGTTATCCTCGCGTAGCGACACAAACAGTTTATCCATATCGCCATCGACAGTATAAGTACGCGACTTATAACCAACGGCACTAATTGTCAGTTTCCAACCCTTATGGCGCTCAATCGTAAAGCGTCCGCTAAGGTCAGTGATAGCTGCCACATGGTGACCTTTATATTGCACACTGGCAAAACCGATGTTTTCGCCAGTAGCCTCATCAACCACATGTCCGACAATGGTTTGAGCATGCAGTGCAATAGACACAAATAGTAATAAGAAGAAAAATATTTGACGCATACCTGAATACAATTATTCCATAGGTATCTCAACCCAGAAGAGTGAACCTACGTTCAGTTTCGACTCCACACCAACCTTGCCACCAATGCTCGACGCCATACTGCGACAAATGCTTAATCCCAAACCAGAGCCTGGAACAAACTCATCGACCTTCACAAAACGTTCGAAAAGATGGTCGTTACAATGCTTGGCCGGAATACCTTTACCTGTATCGCGAACCCAAATACGCAATAAGCCATTGTTCACCTGATAGCCCATGGTCACAACACCCTCAGTTGTAAACTTCAGGGCATTGTCCATATACTGGTGCAATATTTCGCGCAAGCGGTTACGGTCAGAGTATGGCTGCACAACATCAGCCGGAGTCTCTATTTCTATCTTGACACCTGTTTCTTGACTCTTATCAGCAAACTTATCCGCCACATCCATCAGCAACTGATTGAGATTGAAGTGTTCCTTCCTGACAGCCTCATCGCCAGCTTCCAACTTCGACATATTTGCCATATCGTCAAACAAGCGTAACAAGCGGGCATTGTTCTGCTTGATCAGATTGATCAACTCCTTACGCTCATCATCGTTCTGAGCCATGGGTAACACATCGCTAAAGCCCACAATGGCATTCAGCGGTGTACGAATTTCATGCGACATATTGGCCAGGAAAGCAGATTTCAGACGGTCGCTCTCCTCCGCATGGTTACGTGCCTCTATCAGTTCACGTTCGATAGACTTCTGCTTATCTATGAAGGTCACTGTACCAACTATCATCAGCGGGTTTCCATGTAAGTCACGCTTTTCAATAGTGGCATAGGCATCCTCCCAGTGTATCTGGTCAGAATGAGGCAGGCGCGTCTCGAACTGTTCATGTGCCTCGTCCGTACGACCTTCCATCAAGTCCCTCAATGCACGCTGTATCTTAGCACTGGACTCGGGCAACATCAGTTCATAGAATTCTTCCAATGGTGTATTGGGTGAAAAATGGAAACTACCCACCACGTCACGGAAGTCACTCTCAAAGGTAATGGTCTGGGCTTGCACGTCAATACGATAGATAGCCATCTTCATCACCTTCAGCACCAAGTCGTACTCGACAGAGTGCCGCTGTACCTTTGACAACAAGGACAATTCTTTTTGCAATTCCTTGCGCAAACGTAACTGATAATACAGCCACATGACGGCAAATACCAACAACGGAATACCCGCTATCCATATCATGATATCGAGTCTCAACATGTTGCGCAAAGAAAACAGAATCACGTTATATGTCATGCCTTTGAGGGATAAGTTGGCGCAAAAGTAAATAAAAAAATTGGAAAATGAAAGAAAAAAATGATTTTTCTTTGCTTTTTGCTTAATTCTCATTACCTTTGCAGCATTATTAGTATGTACACATAATGACACAGAAATTTGAAATCATCGCTAAGACTTTTATGGGCTTAGAGCCCGTCTTGGCGAAAGAACTGACGCAGTTGGGCGCAAGCGACGTGCAAATAGGCCGTCGTATGGTATCGTTTAAGGGCGATAAGGAACTATTGTATCGTGCCAATTTCCAACTGCACACTGCCATCCGCATCCTGAAACCCATCAAGCATTTTAAGGCGTTATCGGCTGATGACGTCTATGAGGGCGTTAAGGACATTGACTGGAGCGAATACATTGGAATCGACAAGACCTTTGCTGTCGACTCTGTTGTTTTCTCTGAGGAATTCCGCCATTCTAAGTTTGTGGCCTACAAGGTAAAGGATGCTATTGTTGACCAATTCCGCGAGAAGACAGGACAACGTCCTAACATCAGTATCTCTAATCCTGATATCCGTCTGCACATCCACATTGCTGAAGACCACTGCACACTGTGTCTCGACTCCAGTGGTGACTCGTTGCATCGTCGCGGCTACCGTCAGGAGTCTGTAGAGGCACCACTCAACGAAGTGTTGGCAGCTGGCATGATCCTGATGACTGGCTGGCATGGTGAGACAGACTTCATCGACCCTATGTGTGGCTCTGGCACCTTGCTTATCGAGGCTGCGCTGATTGCCCGTAACATGGCGCCTGGCCTGTTCCGTAAGGAGTATGCGTTCGAGAAGTGGCCTGACTTCGATGCAGAATTGTTTGACAAGATATACAATGACGATTCACAAGAACGTGAATTCAATCACCACATCTATGGCTATGATGTGGATATCAAGGCTGTCAACACGGCCCGTCTGAACGTCAAGGCCGCTGGTCTTTCAAGCGACATCACCGTTGAAGAGCAAGACTTCAAGAACTTCACCCAGCCAAAGAACAAGAGTATTATTGTGACCAATCCGCCATACGGCGAGCGTATCTCTACCAACGACCTGCTGGGCACATACAAGATGATTGGTGAGCGACTGAAGCACCAGTTTACTGGCAACGAGGCATGGATTCTGTCCTATCGTGAGGAATGCTTTGCCCAGATAGGTTTGAAACCCAGCATTAAGATTCCCGTCTTCAACGGTTCGCTGGAGTGTGAGTTCCGCAAATACCAGATGTTCGATGGTAAGATGCGCGAATTCCGTGAGGATGGTGGTGTTGTCAAGACTGAAGAGGAAAAACGTCAGATGGCCGAGAAGCGCCGCTTCAAACAAAACCGCGAATTCAAGAAACGTCTGGACGAGGAACAGGAGAATGCCGAGGCCGATATCCGTTCGTTCAAGTTCCGCTCGTTAGAGAAGAAAGAACCTAAGAAAGCCCGCGACTCCAGAGATTCTGGCGATTCGAGAGGCTCTAGAGATTCCAGAAATTCTAAAGGTTCTAGAGATTCTAGAAATTCTAGAAATTCTAGAGACTCCAGAGATTTCAAAAAATCCTTTAAAAAGAACAACCGACGTTTCAATGATGATGAAGAAGATTAAATACCTGCTCATCATAGCATTTGTCACATTATCACTTCCTATGGCAGCCCAAAAGCTTTTCTCCCTTGAGGACCTGAACTTCGGCGGCAATAACTACCGTAACCTGCAGCCAGAGAATAAATGGCTGACATGGTGGGGCGACGAACTCATTAGAACAGATGTGGAAGAATGCTATCTTGTAGACAAGAAGACTGGCAAAGAGACACGGCTCTTCACCCTCGACGAGGTCAACAAATGGGCTAACAGCGATGAAGAGGCCAACCGTTATGTTCGTCACCTGATGAATGCCACGTTCCCCTACCCTGACCAGCCTCTGGTGGCTTTGGGCAACAAGAAGTCGTTCCTGTTGCTGGACTTCAAGAAGCATGAGATAGTTTGGCAAGACAGCATCTCTGGTCAGACGGCCAACGATTGGAACAAGACCTCACGGGCTACAGCCTATGTGGAGGACCATCAGCTATTTGTGGTCGATGGCGAAGGCAACAAGCACCAGCTGAGTACGGACGGCAGTCGCGAGATTGTGTACGGACAATCCGTACACCGCAACGAATTCGGCATTGAAAAAGGCACTTTCTGGAGTCCTGACGGGCAGCGTTTGGCATTCTACCGTATGGACCAAAGCATGGTAACTGACTATCCGCAAGTAGACATCTTCCCTCGTGAAGCTACCTACGAGCCGGACAAATACCCTATGGCTGGCATGAATGCTCATGTGGTAACGGTAGGCGTCTATGACGTAGCCACCAACAAGACTATCTATCTCAAGACTCCAAACGGCAGTGTTGTCGGTGATTTTGTCACCGACCCCAAGCCCATCTACTTCACCAACATCGCGTGGAGTCCTGATGCGAAAACCATTTATATGTTCGAACTGAATCGCGATCAGAACGACTGCCGTCTGGTGTCGTACGATGCCACAACTGGCGAGCGCATTGCTGAACTGTATCGCGAAACGAGCGATAAATACGTCGAGCCGATGACCCCCATCCAGTTTCTGCCTTGGGACAGCAACAAGTTTATCATGCAGAGCCAGCGCGACGGATACAACCACCTTTATTTATATAATAAGGAAGGAAAACTGTTGAGTCAGCTCACCAGCGGTGCATGGGTCGTTCAGGACGTTTTGGGTTTCAACACGAAACAAAAGAGCATCATTATCGAGGCCAACAAGTATCACCCGTTACATCGTCAGCTGTATAGCGTTAATGTCAGCAATGGCAAGATGACACAACTGACCGTAGCAGACGGAGCACATCATGGCACGTTGTCGTCATCAGGCAATTACGTCATTGATCGTCACTCAGCTCCCACCGAGCCGCGCAACATCAGCGTTGCCACAGTGTCCAGCGGTTCAGCCGCTGGAAAATCTGTGCGTCTTCTCACTGCCGCTGACCCTTGGGAAGGCTACGAACAGCCCATCTTCGAGTGTGGTTCCATCAAGGCTGCCGATGGTGTGACAGACCTCTACTACCGCATGGTAAAGCCCCACGACTTCAATCCGCAGAAGAAATATCCTACTGTTGTCTATGTCTATGGTGGTCCTCATGCCCACAATGTGGAAGCTGGCTGGCATTGGTACAGCCGTCCGTGGGAGACCTACATGGCACAGAAGGGTTATGTGCTGTTCATCCTCGACAATCGCGGCTCGGAGTATCGTGGTCGTGACTTCGAACAGGCCACCTTCCGCCAATTGGGACAGATAGAGATGCAAGACCAGATGAAGGGCGTGGAATATCTGCGCACCCTGCCCTATGTCGACATGAATCGCTTGGGCATTCACGGATGGTCGTTCGGTGGTTTCATGACCATCTCGCTCATGCTGAACTACCCCGACGTCTTCAAGGTTGGCGTAGCGGGAGGCCCCGTTATCGATTGGAAATGGTACGAGGTCATGTATGGCGAGCGCTATATGGACACACCACAGCAGAATCCTGAGGGCTACGCAAAGGCCAGCCTCATCGACAAGGCCTGCAACCTGAAGGGTAAGCTACAAATTATCACTGGCTATAATGACAACACCGTTGTGCCACAGCACTGTCTTTCGTTCCTCGACGCCTGCATCAAGTCTGGCACACAGCCCGACTTCTTTGCCTATCCTGGCGAGGAACACAACATGCGAGGCCATGCCAGCGTACATCTACACGAACGTATCACACAGTATTTCGAAGACTACTTAAAATGAAAGAAGAGCAAATCCTAGTCCGCATCACAGGACAAGACCGTCCTGGACTGACAGCAGCAGTAATGGGCATTCTGGCTAAGTACGATGCCCAGGTTTTGGACATTGGTCAGGCTGACATCCACAGCACGTTATCGCTGGGCATCCTGATACGCATGGATGAGATGAAGTCTGGACTAGCCATGAAGGAATTGTTGTTCAAGGCCACTGAGTTGGGGGTCAACATCGGTTTCTCGCCCATCAGCGACGATGAGTACGAAGACTGGGTAGGCCATCAGGGCAAGAACCGCTATATCCTCATGGTGCTGGGACGACAGTTGGAAGCCCGTCAGATACAGGCTGCCACACAGATACTGGCAGACCAAGGACTGAACATCGACTCTATCCTGCGTCTCACGGGTCGTAAGAGCATCAAGCAACTGGACAAGCACACACGTGCCTGTATCCAGTTCTCGCTGCGTGGCGAACCTATCAATCGTCAGGAGATGCAGTCGAAGCTAATGAAGCTGTCGCAACAGATGGAGATAGACTTCTCGTTTCAGAAAGACGACATGTTCCGACGTATGCGTCGACTCATCTGTTTCGATATGGACTCGACGCTTATCCAGACGGAGTGTATCGACGAACTGGCTGAGCGCAATGGCGTAGGTGCCGAGGTGCGTGCCATTACGGAGAGTGCCATGCGTGGCGAGATAGATTTCAAGGAGAGTTTTACTCGTCGCGTAGCCCTGCTGAAGGGTCTCGACGTCAGCGTCATGCAGGACATTGCCGAGCATCTGCCTATCACTGAGGGTGTCGACCGTCTGATGAATATTCTCAAGACCTGCGGCTATAAGATTGCCATTCTCAGTGGTGGATTCACCTATTTTGGCGAACATCTGCAACGTAAATATGGTATTGACTATGTCTATGCCAACGAACTGGAGATTGGCGAGGATGGCAAGTTGACAGGCCGCTATGTGGGCGAGATTGTCGACGGGCATCGTAAGGCAGAACTTCTAAAGTTGATTGCTCAGGTTGAGAAGGTCAATCTGGCCCAGACCATTGCTGTGGGCGATGGTGCCAACGATCTGCCGATGATTAGTGAGGCTGGTCTGGGTATCGCCTTCCACGCCAAGCCTCGTGTGGTAGCCAATGCCGAACAGAGCATTAACACCATCGGACTTGATGGCGTACTCTACTTCCTCGGCTTCAAGGATTCGTACCTCGGTGATCAAGGAAAATTATAATTTTTATTAGGCACGGATTACACGGATTTCACAGCTTTTATGCAGTTAATAATAATCCGTGTAATCCGTGAAATCCGTGCCATATAAAATGAGTAGTTTTGCATCAACACTTTTATCCTGGTTCCGCGAGAACGGACGCAATCTGCCTTGGCGACAGACTCGCGACCCATATGCTATATGGCTTTCTGAAATCATTCTTCAGCAGACACAGGTCAAGCAAGGCTGGGAATACTGGGAACGCTTTATGCACCGTTGGCCTACTGTCGAAGCACTCGCTGCTGCGACGGAAGACGAGGTACTGCGCGAATGGCAGGGACTGGGCTACTACAGTCGAGCTCGCAATCTGCACTATGCAGCCCAACAAATCGTCGCCCGTGGTGGTTTCCCCAACACGATTGAAGAAATCAAAAAACTGAAAGGCGTTGGCGACTATACCGCAGCAGCCATTGGCTCCATAGCTTTCAATCTGCCTGCAGCCGTCGTCGATGGCAACGTCTATCGCGTCCTCTCCCGCTACTTCGGCATCGATACACCCATCAACACCACTGAGGGCAAAAAGCTCTTTGCAGCTATGGCGCAAGACCAACTTTTGTCAATTGACAATGGAAAATTGACAATGGATAATTATTCTGCGCAGCCCAATTGTCAATTATCAACTGTCAATTATCAATTTTCAACTTACAACCAGGCCATCATGGACTTTGGTGCTATCCAATGTACGCCCCAATCACCCAAATGCGAAGTCTGTCCGTTAATGGAGAGTTGCGAGGCCTTCCGCACCAACCGCATTCAGGAATTGCCCGTCAAGCTGAAAACCCTGAAGATTCGTGAGCGCCACCTTATTTATATATATATAAGGTATAAGGGCCAAACTGCCATCCATCGTCGTGGTGCAGGCGACATCTGGCAAGGGCTCTGGGAACCGTTGTTAGTTGATAATGGACAATTGACAAGTGACAAGTGGGCTGCGCAAAATAATTATCCATTATCCATTGTCAATTGTCAATTACTTCGTAAGAACGTCAAGCACGTCCTTACCCACCGCATCCTCTATGCCGACTTCTATCTGTGGGAGCCCGATAAGCGGCCCTCACTTCCCTCTGACTACATCTGGATTCCAGAGTCGGACATCGACAACTACGCCCTACCCCGCCTCATAGAAATATTGTTATCTGATCTCTTTACATAACCACATATGCATTATACAGGAATTCTTATCGCTGCAATGACCTTTCTTACGATAGGTCTCTGGCATCCAATCGTTATCAAGACAGAATATTACTGGGGCACACGTCCTTGGATCATCTATCTGCTCATCGGAATCAGCTGTTGCGTAGCAGCCCTTTTCATTGAGAACATATACCTGTCTTCGTTCCTCGGTGTGTTTGGAGCTTCGGCTCTTTGGGGCATCGGAGAACTGTTCGAACAGAAAAAGCGTGTAGAGAAAGGCTGGTTCCCTAAAAATCCTAAGAACAAAGTCTGAACCGTTCCATGAGGAATATCTATACCTTAAGCGTATAATAATTAGGTACGCAGCGAACGCTGCCGAATTTAGACACGCCCGCCGACAATATCAGCAGCGGCCGCTGCTGATAAAATACACGTCCGCTGCTTACTCGCAAGAGACTGTCTCTCTCCCTATTCCAACGTCATTTACTCCCTGTATGCGAGTCACTTCCCCCCTGTATCAACGTCAACTTCAACCCGTATCAACGTCACTTTCCACCAGAATCTAACAGGCACCTAATACCTGTCATTACAGGACTATTGGGAAAAGCTTGACGGTTAGGGAAAGAGCGGGATACTCAATAATTATTTGCTTTTTTTGCTGTGGTTGCAAAATAATGATTATCTTTGCAGCCTATAATAATATAATAAGGTATGAAGACGAAACATATTATGTATGAAACGAGTGGCACATGCTCGAAGATGATTGACGTGACAGCGGATGAGAACAACGTCATCCAACAGGTATTCTTTATTGGCGGATGCAATGGTAACCTTCAGGGCATCAGCCAATTAGTTAGGGGACAGCGCATCGATGACGTGCTACCCCGACTGGATGGTATTCGTTGCGGCATGAAGGGAACATCGTGTCCTGACCAGTTGTGCAGGGCACTGGAAAAGTTGAAGAACGTGACAGCAGAATAAAAAACAAGGAGGCAAAACTTGCCTCCTTGATGGTTCTATTCAGTTTACTTACTTGCGTTTCTTAGCTGCCTTTTGCCAAGCCTTAACCTCAGCAGGAGTAGCTAAGCCTTTCTTGATGCGAAACTCCTGACGGGCCAAGCGCATCTGCTCCAAGAAACGTTCGCTGGTATGCAGACGGGCATAGGCTGCTGATGCAGCCAGACGACCTGCATCGACGTCACTCTGCCAGTGGGCACCAACGATGACGCGGCTCTCACCATACATGTAGCCACGGGCCAAGATGGTGTCGGCACGATCGGGATTAATCTCCGACAACAGCAGAGCAGAGCTCCAACCAAGGATGGTGTGACCTGAAGGATAGGAACCGTTCTTGCGCAAAGCTGGCTCATCCTGAGGATAGAGCGTCGGCTCATGCATGCGCATAAAGGGACGACGACGCATGTAATACTTTTTGGGCAGCCTACAGATGCTGTCGCAAGTAGCAGTAGCATCGCGCAGCACCTTGTAAATCTCAGGGGTTTCTTCCTTTGACATCAGCAGGCCAAAAGGTTCGCTGAACTCACGGATAATACAATCCAAACCATACTCGGCATCGCGAATGGCAATGGCTGCACGCTGCTTGTCCTGACGCATCTGCTTGCCCCACATATACTGCATGATGTCGTAGGAGAAGTGAGCACCAATGGTGTCAGGAGGAGCCGGACACCACTTCAACATATCGGGCATCTCCTTGGCGGTGAAATACGGTTCAACGTCACTTTGTGCCTGAGCACATACGGCGGCCATTGTCATCATGGCCATAGTCATTAACTTCTTCATCATATCTTCTTACTGTTTTACCTTTTATTTGTTTTACTTTTTTAAAACTAAACCTGGAAACGGGTCTCGAGGATAGTTGCATGATTGTCCTCAAAACCACTGCGATTGGTAACCTTCGTCCACGAAGCACGTACACGCCAAATCATATACTTGTTCGGATAGAAGTTATAACAGAGTGCCCAGTCGTTCAGGTAGCCGCCATAAATGCCAGCACTGGCATCTGAGAGCGACGTGTAGTTATACTGCAGACAAAGCTCCATGTTGCCAGGATCAGGCGTGGCAATGCCACCGTCCGTCTTTGTATAACTATAGTTGCGGCCCTTGATGAGCCCACGCAGGGTGACGTAGGCACCACTGCCCGTAAAGGCATTCAGTCCTGCATCACGCGTAATGCGATTCCAGAAATACTGGCCAACAACAGAAAAGCGTCCATTGGAATAGAGCACCTCTGGCGAGAACTTATACATCAGCTTGGCATCAGTCACCACGGCCTGCTGGGAATTGACCTTAGCCACACGCATGGGCCATAGGAAAAATTGACACCAACACGCATGTCAGGGATGCCTACCCCACTGTTCAGCTGGTCCTCCTGATGCTGCGAATCGACATAGGTCGCATCGAACAGAATGCGTCCTGAAGGCTTGACCTCGAGTTTCGGTTCCTCTTGTGCATGGAGAACGGTGGCCATAACAAGCCCTATGGCCACCATCATCATAGTCTTTTTCATATCACTCAATACAATTCATGAGGAAGTCAACGGCACCATTGACACCAAACTTACGCACATCAAGCGAAATGTCATAGTTGGTGGCATCCGTCCAGTCGCGACCTGTAAAGGTCTTAGTGTAGAGTTCACGACTATAGTCGTTGTCGACAATCATAGCAGCAGCATCATGCTCACTGATGTCGTACTTCACAGCAATGCGACGCTTGCGGCAGTCGAGGCTGGAATGGACAAAAATCTTCAGGGCGTTGGGATGATCGGCAAAGATGTCGAAACCACAACGACCCACAATGACACACGATTCCTCAGAAGCAATACGGCGAATGGCATCGGCCTGCGCACGGAACAAGGCATGACTGGTTTGGTCTTGCTCCTGACCGTTATACTCGGCATTAGCCATGTAGGTACGATAGAAGTTGGTGAAGTCGTCGCGCCACAACGGGTTGCGGGCCTCGATTTTCTCGACGGCCTCCTCAACGGCATTGACGCGTGCTGCCACCTCGTTCAGTATCTGTTTGTCGAGCAGCTTTACGCCAAGCCTGCGCGCCAACTCTGCACCAATCTCGTGTCCGCCCGTACCAAACTGGCGGCTGATGGTAATCACAAATTTATCCTCTTTATTCATAGTCGTTGGTATTTAAGGGTTAGTATTGTTATATCTATTAGTATCACTGCGAGGTTATAGCTGCAGCAACGAGTTCAGCCAGTCGACGGGCACCCTTGCCGTCAGGATGGATGCCATCGTCAAGCATTCCAGCACCATTACCCGTAAAGAGGGTGTGGAGATCGACAATCTGCAGGCCGTACTTCTGGGCCACCTCCTGCTGAATGGGAATAATCTCGTTGGCAATCACGCTTTCATTGATACCCCACGACGACTTCAGAGCTGGAATCGGCGTGCAGAGCAGAATACGCGGTTTCTGTGGAGCAGCAGCCTGAGCCTTCTTGGCTTTCTTGCCTTTCTTGGTAGACTTTGCTGGCTGTGCCAAATCGGGACGCAAAGTAAGAATCATCTGCTCTAGATCCTGACGGAACTCAGCACGATGCTGCCAGTTCTGGGGCTTAGAGTCATTGGTACCCAACTTGATAACTACTACGTCGGGCTTAAAGGCCTGTGCATCAGCCCAAGCCAACTCGCTCATATATGGCTGGTCGCCCTTATTAAGTACGGTACGTCCACTGACACCGAAGTTCTTCACCCAATAGTCTTTACCTAGCATACGCTGAAGTTGTGCGGGATAGCCCTGACTAGGAGCCATGTCAATACCATGTCCGTCAGTGATGCTGTTGCCAATACAGGCTACACGAATAGCATCCGTCTTAGGCGTTTGACGCGCCTTGAGCCACTTGCCTAAAGTGGAGAGCATCTCGTCACGATAAGCAAACCATGGTCCGAAACCATAGCCATGGCCACCAGTAGGATAGACATACAAAGCGCATTCATTGCCAGCATTCCTCATGGCAGTATAATAGGTCAGACCGTTGGTAACTGGCGGAACCAAATTATCGTCGCTCGACATGACGATAAAGGCCGGTGGTGTAAGGTGACGACGCACTGCGTTATTGGTGGAATACTGTCTTACCAGCTGTGGGTCCTTATGTCCCTCTTCGCCAAGGAAATTAATGCACGACCATTTGTGCGATATACGCTCATCCATCGATATGACAGGATAGAACAGGATAGAGAAGTCGGGACGGACATCAAAGTCGGAAAGCGTAGAAATGACTGAGGCCAAGTGTCCGCCTGCCGAGAAGCCCATGATACCGACGTCATGAGGATTGATACCCCAGATGCTGGCCGAGTCGCGCACAATACGAATACCCTTCTGTACATCACCCATCGGAATGGTGCGGTCGCCATGAGGCAAACGATAGTTCACTACAAAATATGCAATACCCTGCTTGTTCATCCAATCGGAAGCCATGGTTCCTTCATGGGTATTCGACAAGACGGAGTAGCCACCACCAGGCACGCCCACGACTGCTTTGCCAGAAGGCGTCTGCGGCAGGAAGCACACCATCTGTGCCTTACCGTCGTCTGTCAGGTCAAGTGTGAATTTACGTGCCGTCTGTGCCTCAACATTTGCCACGAACACGAGCAGTGCCAGCGTCACGAGAGAACGAATAGGAATTGATAAATCTGTTAGTTTCATTGTATACCTTATTTAATTAATTATATTACTGAGTGCAAATATACGAATTAATGCTGAAAAAAGAAAATATTTTTTGAATAAATTATGGATTAAGTGAAGAATACATTTAAGAAATCATAAAAAAAACGGACTGCTGATGGTGATATCTATTTTTTTACTAAATTTGCCCAACAAATTTTTCACTTAACTACTAAAGCAATACACGTTATGAAAAACTTAAAAATGTACATTAACGGTCAGTTCTGTGAAGCATCAGACGGCCAATGGATCGATGTGTTGAACCCCTCAACGGAAGAAGTCATCTCTCGACAGCCTAACGGCACCATCGAGGATGTGAACCGTGCGCTGGATGCTGCCAAGGCAGCCCAGAAGGCTTGGGGCAAGACACCTGCCATTGAGCGTGCAGCATGGCTGAAGAAACTGGCCAACGGTATTCGCGAACGTCGCGAGGAGTTTATTGACATCATCATGCGCGAGCAGGGTAAGACCATTACTTGGGCTACCATCGAGGTAGACGTGACAGCCGAATACTTCGACTACATGGCTTCGTTTGCACGCCACATTGAGGGTGAGATTATTCCCAGCGACCGTCCCAACGAGACGATTTTCCTGACTAAGAAGCCTATCGGTGTGGTAGCAGGCATCCTGCCTTGGAACTTCCCGTTCTTCCTAATTGCCCGTAAGGCCGGTGCTGCCCTGATTGCAGGCTGTACCATCGTTATCAAGCCCTCACAGCTGACGCCTGAGAACTGTACCGTATTTGGTGAAGTTGTCGACAAGGTTGGTCTGCCCAAGGGTGTTATCAACATCGTAACTGGTAAGGGTAGCGTCATCGGTAACGAAATGGCTGGCTCACCCAAGATTGACATTGTCAGCGTGACAGGTTCCGTAGGTGCTGGCGAGAGCATCATGGCCGCTGCGTCAAAGAATATTACCAAGGTCAGCCTTGAGTTGGGTGGTAAGGCTCCTGCCATTGTCTGCAAGGATGCCGACCTGGAGAAAGCTGCCCAGTGGATTGTCGACAGCCGTATCGGTAACAATGGCCAGATTTGTAACAATGCTGAGCGCGTTTACGTTGACAAGGCTGTAAAGAAGGCATTTACCGACATCCTCGTCAAGAAGATGGAGGCTGTGAAGGTGGGCGACGTTTGCCAGGATCATACCGTTGATATGGGGCCGTTGGTAGAACAGCGTGCCTTGGAGAGCGTAACAGAAAAAGTGGAGCGTGCCATCAAGCAGGGTGCCAAGCTGCTGTGTGGTGGTCATCGCGTAGGCACAAAGGGTTACTTCTATGCTGCCACCGTACTCGACAACTGCACACAGGACATGGACATCATTCACGAGGAGACCTTCGGTCCCGTGATTCCTCTGATTGAGTTCGACGGCATTGACCAGGCTATCCAGTGGGCTAACGACTGCGAATACGGTCTGGCTTCGTCAGTATTTACAAAGGATATCGACACAGCTACCCGTGTGGCCCGTGAACTGGAATTCGGCGAGACTTACATCAACCGCGAACATTTCGAGGCTATGCAGGGCTTCCACGCTGGTGTGAAGAAGAGTGGTATCGGTGGTGCCGACGGTAAGCACGGCATTGAGGAATATCTCGTCACCCACGTCACCTATCTTGATACATATTACGAGTAAAATAGCGTAAATAGACAAAAAAAGGGGAAATCCTGAATCTTTTAGGGTTTTCCCTTTTGTTTTTCTGCAAAAAGCGTTACCTTTGCACCATGAAACCAAACAAAATGAAACAGATATGAAAAAATTAATTACCTTAATGATGGTTTTCGCCATCGCCATGCCTACATTCGCACAGTTTGACGGCAATCGCAATACAAAGAATCGTTTTAATCATAGCAATGTTGAACAGTACTATGGTGTACGTCTGGGTTATAACCTGGCCACCATTAACAGTAGCGAGGCAAGTGTCGACATGAACAGCTACGGCGGCTTCGCCTTTGGTGCTGTCTATGGCCTTCAACTGGCCAACAGCACGCCACTATGGCTGGAAGCAGGCTTGTTCTATTCCGAAAAGGGTGGAAAGACTTACGATTTCCCCTCAACAAGGACTACTAACGATATTGTTAAAGAGTATTTTCAGAAAAAGACCACTCGTCTGATCTATCTGCAGGCACCTATCGTCGTCAAGTATGCCTTCGATGTTGCTGACGACTTCTACGTACAACCTTTCCTTGGTGGCTATCTGGCACTTGGCATTGGCGGTAAGACCAAACTTTACGAGGACAAGCACTCGTACGATTCGTTTGACGACTACCATCGTTTAGACGGAGGTATTCGCATTGGTTGTGGTGTTGAATATCAGATGATTTATGCTGAAGCTGGTTTCGATTTCGGTATAGCCAACATTAATGATAATGACTTTGTCAGTGCTCGAAATCAAAGCTTCTTTTTCAATGTCGGCGTAAATTTCTGACATTTATTTGCAAGTCTTATTATTTTTTATTAACTTTGCCAGCAAAATAACAAAATAAATAAATAATGATAAAGAGAAGATTCATTACTTGTATGCTTGCCTTGATAAGCATCAGTTGTATGGCACAGTTTGACAACTCGAACTCTGTTGTCCGTAAGACGCTGTTAGAGTACGAGTTGGGCAGTGACGGTTTCTACCATAAAAAGGAAGGAGCCCTGATAGACAAGGTGGACAATGTGGTGACAATGTATGCCTTCGACAAAAAGTCGTCGAACCTTTACGTTCAGACTGAGACTGGTAACTATGTTGTGGTTCTCAACAAGGATCACGCCAAGATTTACAAGCAGAGTAAACTGGCTCCAATTATTGACGAGAAAATGATTAATGCCGAGGTGGCACGCGTCAACAGTATGTTGGAAGAGCGCTTTGAATCGCTCAACCAGGCACGCACCAAGCATCTACGTGACTCAGCAGAAAAGGTTCGTCTTGCAGAACTGGAGAAGATTCGCCAAGACTCTATCCAGAAAGCATTCCAGAAGGCTGTTGACCTGAAGTACATTCAGAGCCACAACTGGCACGACCTGCCCATGAACAAGCTCGGATTGGAATGTATCCTTTGCGGACACCACGTCTATGAGGACATCGTCTACTGTGAAGGTATCGTCAATGACACCATTTATTATGTAGAAGATGCTACCGGCATCATGGGAACGACCTTTAAAAAGCTGCACGTCAGCAACTACAACCCACGACTGAAGAACGAGGTCAAGTACAACTATCATGTGAAGCTCTTCAACGATAGTCTGCACAGCCGCACTTACCTCTCTCCAGAATACGTAAAGGCAGAGAACGAAAAAACATATGCAGCCTATGCTCAATCCATCAGCACCAAGGCGCCTTACGGCTATGTGGACAATACTGGTTTCGACTTCCAGGAAGATCACCTCATCTTTGACTTCGCGTACACAAACTCTACGCTTAAAGCAATCAAGAGTATCGATATTTTCTGCAATATCCTTGCTCCTGACGAGACCACCAAGAAGGTTATCAAACTGAAGGCTAACGGTCCTATCGAGATGCTTGAGACCAAATCGTGGACGTGGGACGACGATACCAATAAAGTCCCCGACTTGGTAACAGGCCTGCGTATTGGCAAGCTAGTCATCTACTTCAAGGATGGTCGTCAAAAGGTGCTAATGCCCAAGGATATAGTTTACAAGGAATCAGAATAAGATCATAATAAAAGGAGGCTCGATTTGAGTCTCCTTTTATTATATTTCGACATATCGTTATATCTTATTTACTGCATGTCGTAAACGACCTGCATCAGCTTCTTGCCAAGCTCGTCAGCAGCTTCCATCGTAGCAGCCTCACTATAAACACGGATAATGGGCTCCGTATTCGACTTACGCAGGTGTACCCAACGATCGGGGAAGTCAATCTTCACACCGTCAATATCATTAACCTTTGCTGAGGAATCCTTGGCAAACATCTCCTTTACCTTTACCAGGATAGCGTCAACGTCCGTCTCAGGTGTCAGGTCAATACGGTTCTTGGCAATCTGGTAGTCGGGGAACTGGCTACGAAGTTCACTAACCTTACAACCCTTCTTAGCCAACGATGTCAGGAAGAGGGCAATACCTACCAAGGCATCACGACCATAGTGACTCTCAGGATAGATGACGCCACCATTGCCTTCACCACCGATGACGGCATTCACCTCCTTCATCTTGGTTGTCACATTAACCTCACCAACGGCTGCTGCAGTGTACTTACCACCACGTTTCTCGGTGACATCACGCAATGCACGTGTCGAACTGAGGTTACTAACAGTATTGCCAGGAGTCTGCGACAAGACATAGTCAGCAACAGAGACTAACGTATATTCCTCGCCAAACATCTTACCGTCCTCGCAAATAAAAGCCAGACGATCAACATCTGGATCAACCACAATACCCAGATTATACTTGCCAGTACTCATCTCCTTCATAATGCCCTGCAGATTCTTTTCCAAAGGCTCAGGATTATGTGCAAAGTCACCAGTCACATCGCGATTGAGGAAAGTATAGCCTACACCCAGACGCTCCAACAACTTAGGCAGAATAATGCCGCCAACGCTGTTGATGCTGTCGACACATACCATAAAGCGAGCCTTTCGGATAGCCTCAACATCTACAAGACGTAGATCAATGACCGACTGGATATGGCGATCGTCAAAACTGTTGTCAACAGTCACATGTCCCAACTTATCAACCTCAGCATAATTAAATTCCTCCTTCTCGGCAATCTCCAGTACACGCTGTCCATCGGCAGCTGTCAGAAATTCGCCCTCACTGTTGAGCAGTTTCAACGCATTCCACTGACGAGGATTATGAGATGCCGTAATGATAATACCACCATCAGCACCACTCATACGGACTGCCAATTCTGTGGTAGGTGTACTGGCATAACCAATATCAAGTACATCAAAGCCCATGCCCACCAATGTGCCACAAACCACATCGCGTACCATAGGACCAGAGATACGACCATCGCGACCTACAACAATCTTACCCGTCTTACGAGGGATAAAGGTGGCATAAGCCGTCGTAAACTTAACAATATCCAAAGGATTAAGGGTATCACCCGTTGCTCCGCCGATAGTTCCGCGGATACCTGAAATAGATTTAATCAGTGTCATTTCTTATATTTAGAATTTGAGCTTTGAGTTTAGAGAAAACTCACTTCACTCTTTCGTAACTAATCTCGTAATAACAAGGGAATACGGTTGACGATGCATCCGCAGTACCCTGCGAATGAGGCACTATCAAGCGCACCTTGGCTATCTGGTCACCCTCTTTCTCAGGACGACCGACATTAATATAATTTAGAGGTACCAACCATCCGCCTGGCACAGATGTTGAACTATGATAGGTTTGCATCATACCAGACTCAAACATGGCAGTAATGGTAGTGCCATTACGTGTCACGTACATTTTATCTACATACTGAGAAGTGTCAATATAACGGCCAAGACTTGTAACATAGAAACTACTTTTCTGATCGTTACGTATCAATATAGAGTCCGTCAAGAGATTCTTCTCCATAAAACGGCAGAGAAGACTAATACTCTTCTTGTCCTCCAACGGACTACCACAGCCCTTGCGAACTATCTGCATGTAAACGCCTGTACGAGACATATGAACAAACTGATTTCTGGTGGTATCCGTCGTCTCACCTTGATTCTTAAAAGTAGACTCATCAATAACCTGAATGCCTTCGCGAGAAATGAAGTTGCTGATGGCATCCTGTTCCTTCTCCTTCAAGTCTGCATAGGTCTCATAGTCATTGCAACTGGTAAGACCTATCATACCAAACACAAAGAGTAATGTATAAATGATTTTATTCATTTCACCATAATACTTTTAAATTCGGGCACAAAATTACAAAATAAATATGAATTACGAATTACGAACGCCGATTATCGATGATTTATTAGGCTACTTTAACTTGTTTTCAAACGCCAACAGGGCTTGTTCCACAATTTTAACGGCTTCCGATATACTACAATTCAATCGGCCCCCCGAAGCATTCAGGTGTCCACCGCCATTAAAGAACTGTGCCGCAACCTCGTTGCAGGGGAAATCATCCACCGAACGCAGACTGACCCAAACTGTCTGATCGCGGTCAGTATCCTCACGTAACGAGATACTCAGTTTGAGACCTTTAATCTGCAGGGGCATATTGACTAATCCCTCAGCATCACCCTTAATGAAATGGAACGATTTCTGGTCCTCACGAGTCAATGTGTAATAGGCTGCATGGCGTTTCTCATCTACCACCAAGCGATTGCAGAGCACATGACCTACCATACGAAGACGATGCTCCGAATAGTTGTGATACACGTTGCGGTATATCTTGTCTTTATTGATATGCTTGGTAAGTAGCTGACTGATAATATAGAATATCTCCGGATTATTTGAGTTGAACGTAAAGCCACCTGTATCCGTCATCATTCCGCAATAGACGGGAACAGCAAAATGTTTGCCTAACTCTTCGAACAATCCTAACTGCCATACAATGCGGAATACCAATTCACATGTACTTGACATCTCAGGATGGGAGATGCAAAGCGTCGTCTCCACATCGGGTTCTGGATGATGGTCTATCAGTACCTTCTTAGCAAGTGATGCGCAAAGCGATGCAGCCATCTCGTCAGTACGCTGAGCAGAATTAAAGTCAAGACAAAATACAAGATCGGCTATCTTCAGTACTGTATCCACATAGTTACGACGCTTGTCATAACGCACTATCTTCTCTGTGTTCGGTAACCACAGCAGATAGTCAGGATACTGGTCAGGCACTACCATCAAGGGGTCCTTGCCCATTTTGCGCAAGACTTCACCCCACCCCAGCATAGCACCCAGGGCATCGCCATCGGCATTCTGATGGCAGCACAAAACAATACTATCCGCACCGGCTATAAGGGAGCGCAGCAAGCTGCACTCCCCTTCAGTCATAATGTTTGTCAGCATTTAAAACAATTTATTAGGATAGACACCTTCGTCAACCAGTTTCTGAATACGTGCCACAGTGTCGTCACGGTCGGCAGCATAGGTCACGCCAAACCATTTTGACGTAGTATCCAGCACCTCGCAAGTGGCTGTACCCTCAGTAATCAGCTTGTTCACCATCAGAGGAATGAAGAACTCAGCCTTCAGATTCTCCATATTCTTCGGGTCGCTCAGAAACTCCTTGAAATAAGCCTCAGAGTACTCGAAATAGTCAGGTGTAAAACCCCATACGTTCATTGATACAGGTGCATTCTCATCCAAAGCCTGCCATTCGCCCTGTTCGTCCTTATACTTGATGACACCATCCATACGCAGGATCTCAGTACGCTCAACGACGTCCGTCAGGTGGCGCTTGTCGTCGTATGCGCATACGCCACGAGCCACACTACCATTCTCGCTCAATGTGTTGCACACGCGGAATCCCACCATAGCATATTGGTTCTTGGCACCCTCGGGCAGATTGCTCAAATATTTGCCAATCTGCATGAAGCAGTCGCGACCATAGAAGTCGTCACAGTTGATGACGCAGAACGGTTCCTTGATGATGTCCTTACCCATCAGCACAGCATGGTTCGTACCCCATGGCTTCTGACGTCCTTCGGGAACCTTGAAGCCATCAGGCAGTGCATCCAAAGCCTGGAAGCACAACTCGCACTGCACCTTACCCTCGTATTTCGACAGAATCTGGGTACGGAACTGCTCCTCAAAGTCCTTGCGGATAACCCATACGATTTTGCCGAATCCTGCCTGAATGGCATCATAGATACTATAGTCCATAATGGTCTCACCGTTGGGGCCCAGACCGTCAAGTTGCTTCAGGCCACCATAACGGCTACCCATGCCTGCTGCTAAAAGAAACAATGTTGGTTTCATAACGTTATATTTTAATTTTAATCACTTTCAGACTGCAAAGGTACAAAAAAAGAGGGAAAAACACAAATATATTTCCCCATTTTATCATGGAACCATTAGAATGGATAACCGATAGCAAAGTGAAGGGTATGACTATTCTTGAAGCGTTCGATATTATAGAAGCCCGACTTACTCGTTTCAAAAGGATAGTGAAGGGCAACACCCCAGTCAAGTCGGATAACAAGGAAATCCATATCGTAACGGATACCTATACCTGTACCAACAGCCGTCTGCTTCAATAAATTTTTAAACTGGAACTTTGTGTCGTATATCGCCATAGGGTTATCATCCGTATTATCCCAGCTTTCAACAAGGTTCCAAACATTACCTGCATCAAGGAAGATTGCGCCATAGAGACTGCCAAACAATTGTCGGCGATATTCTAAGTTACATACAAATTTCATATCGCCATTCTGTAACATGTAAGACATCGACTTCTGGGACACTCCAGGGAAGTTTCCTGGACCTATACCACGTACAGAGAAGGCGCGGATACTATTGGCTCCACCTACAAAGAACAACTCAGAATTAGGAACCCAGTTACTATTGCCGTATGAGTAGATAACACCAGCATTGATATGTCCTACCAATTTCGAGACAGCATCAAGCGTCCACGTCTTGGTAAAGTCGGTCTCGAGCTTCAAGAACTGAGAATAGGGATTTTTGAACATCTTCTTGTCCTTGTCGTTCCAACCTTTGCCAGTCAGCACATCATACAGTGCCACACCATTACCCGACTCGGCAAGAGTAGTCTCCCATCGAATGGGGTGCAGATAGCTCGACGGACTAGTATAGGTATAGGTATAGCGCATCTCAGGAATAAAATAGTCCTGCATGGTAACAGCCAGATAAGGATTTATTTGCACCAACTCCTCGAATTCGCTAGTATGGCTGTTCATAAACTGATACTTTACCGTCAGGGGCGAGAACTCGTGCCGGCTCTGAGCAGACGTCTGCCATCGATAGGTCCATTCGCCAGACACCACATGCATCTTGTAGTAACCAGGACGATATATAATATCGGTAGAAGCTTTGGCAAGGGTAGTCGGCGTCGAGAAAAAAAGACTGCTACGCACCACCCTACCCACACTGTCGCGTTGGACACGATTACCACCAAAGAAGGGGGCGATGATACGCGGGAACTCCACAGAAGCATCGGCACCATACTCGTAGTTATTCATGTTCGACGAACTGTTGCTGGTGGCCCACTCATAGGAGCCATGGACGTTAACGTCAATCTTCTCAGCACCACGGAATGCATTGCGACGCGTGACACCCATACGCAACTCAGGCCCCATTCTTCCTATGGTACGGGCGTTGAAATTGGTCTCGACATAGAAGTTCCATGGTTTGTCAAAAGTACAGGTCATCGCCAAATCAAGTGTATCACATAGAGCCGTCGTGTCTCTCGGCGTAAAGGTCATGTTAACAGAGGAGAACAATCCCATAGCATTCAGTTTACTCATAGACTGTAAATAGTTATCGTGCCTATATAACTGATGGGGACGCAACTTGATATCACCCATCAAGACACGTGCACGAATGGGAGGCTTCTTGCCATTAAAGTGAATGGTGATACGTCTCTTCATGGAGTCTGTCAGCACTTCCCTACTCGTCTTACGCATACTGACATCAATATTTCCAATATACCACTTGTGTTTGGCAGCATAAGGTATATCGTTTGCCAGTTTCAACTGCAACTGCACCTTACCATCAACGACAAAAGTATCGGCCAAATACGAGGCATAGCCAGGCTGATAATAGTAATAGCCATTATTGCGCAACATAGTACTGATACGCTGACGTTCGGCATCGAGATTACTAACCACAAAAGCATCGCCTTTCTTAACATAGGTCTCATCAGCGGTAGCCTGTATGAGACTGTCGGCCTCAGCAGGGAAGCCGACTACACTGACTGAATCGAGCGTATACATACGGCCCGGCTTAACTTGATAGGAAAGTTTAGCCGTCTTTGGATTCTTCATAGTGATAGGCTCGTAATCGACACGACCATTGAAATAGCCATGATTGCGTAATACCGACTGAGCCACAGTAGCACGAAGTTCAGGATTGACCCATGACATCAGGACGGGCTGTTTGCCGAAGCTCTTTGTCATCCAGCGGGCAAACGGTGTATTCTTTTCTGAATAATGATTCCATACAGAAACGCCGAATGAAAAAGGCACACGATAGTAGCTGCTGCCAAAGAGTGAACCATTAGGTGCTGTAGCCAAGGCAGCCTCAACCTCCTCTTGCGTTTTTATGAAATTGTCATTCTCTTCGTAGTCTTCGTAAGTAATAGCTTTCAAACCCGTAAAGAGCTGGTCGTCTTCAGGAATATTCTTCGTCATCGAACAAGATGACAGGAAAAGTAAAAGCGCAAAAAGGTAAAAAGGTAAAAAGGTATGAACCCTTCTACGCATGAAATTATATGTGGTTATAGTCAATATCTTCATGGCTTTACTGTTTTACTTTACCTTTACACTATCTGTTCTTACGCTGTCACGAGGTGTTGTGGGTCTGGTGGTTGTGTTCATCGGCAACAATGTTGTATTAGTATCCTTGAACTTAAAGATGTCGAGAATATGATCCATCGAGCGACGCCAGATAAAGCCACCACCATACTTCTGTGTATAACCGTCAAGCCAATCGTAGGAATTATTCTGGAAATATAGTGAGATATACTTGTTAGAGGTATTATCCAATCGGTATTCCAACGAGACATTATCGAAGAACGAGTTATTGCGTTCCTGCAATTCAGCACCAGTAGACACCTTACCACCCACAGCTATCTTCAGACGATTGTTCATAAAGCGCTTGGCGAACTTGAACGAGTAGTCGGTATGGGTCTGACCAGTAGCATCGGTGGAATTGTCCATACCGAATTGGAGATCCAAGGTACGTAGTGCATTGCCTGAAATCTGACTGATCTGTGAGTTGAGGAATGACGAGAGTGCCGAGTTCATAGAGAAGCCACCTGTATTACCATCAGACAGATACATACCTGTAGTCAGCATGGTAACAGCCAACTTGGCACGCTGTTCTGACGACATGGCCTGCAACTCACTGTGCAACTGCATATCCTCTGGTGCGTCGAGTGTAAACTCAAGTCCCATATTGCTCAGCGTCTTGGTGATGACGACGCCACAGTCGAAATCAACGCTACGCACCGCCTCGCCCTCATTGCCGACATTGGCCTTGGTACGTTCGGTAGCGGTAATGTTCAGCGTCGGATTCATCATCTCGCCAGTAAATTCAACATACGATCCATCACGAATAGTAAAGGTCTTCAGCGGGATAACAGGCATTGAATACTTCATCTCACCATTCGACAGGGTATAACGACCCGTCAGTTGCAGATTGTCCTCAGGCGTATAAATCATACGCAACGTACCACCGCCCACCAGGTCAACATAGTTAGAATGGTCTGTATTCAGATAGGCCATAATATGTGCACCATTTGAGACATTAAGCGTCATATCCATCTTAAATCCAGTCAGTTGCGGACGTTCGATAACGGTCTGCGTACTATCGCTAAAGTCAGTAAACTTAACCAGTTCGTCCAACTGGTTATCCGTAGTCAACGGGCTGTCACGAAGTACATAACTCATATCAGTAGAACCTAGCACATCAAAACGGCCACGCATATTCATATTATCCAACGTACCACTGATACGTGCAAAGAAATTGACGAAAGCCTTACCATAGGCTATGCTCTGCTTATTCTCCTTAGCATCGATAATCTGATAATTCTGGGCACGCAGACGAACATTCGTCATGATATGGTCGAAATCGGCAAAGTCAACACTACCATGCACATTCAGCTCGTCATTTTTGGACGAATAGAGATTGAAATTATTAATAGTCAGTTTGGAATTTTCTATCACCAATGGATCTTTGGCGAAACGCATTTTGACGCCATAGGGCACACTCACCAGATAGGCAGAGTCGAGAACCACGGTGCCATCCACCTTCAGTTTGTCCAGCGGGCCACGGATATCTAACAAGCCCTCGCCATAGCCCTGCAAACCGAACAATTGGTCAGGAATGAAACCATTGGCCATGTCCAAGGGTAGATGGTCCATGATAAACCTAAGATCCACCTTACCAGCACCCACATCATAATAGGTACCGGTAATCGAACCAATCTCTATCTCATCCTTCATGAGACGAGCATCCACCACATGGGCTGAATCACCCTTCTGGAGGTAGACAAGTTCTGTACTGATATTACCTATCGGGCTCTGTTCATAGGCCAAATTTCGGATAGACATATCGCCCACTACAGAGAAGCGACTAGTCCTGTCTTGGATGACGTGGTAGTCGCCATCAAGCAAACCCGACACGCGAGGCATATATGGGAAGATAGAGGTAATCTCATCAAGATTGATACGGTTCACGCTGACGGTAATATCCTGCAAAGCCGTTGAGTCAGACGATTCCGAATAAATTTTCACACCTGTGCCATCGTCTGCCACCAAATGAATATTGGCCTCAACCTTCTTATTGGGCCTAAACAACAGGAAATTGTCCTTGTTCAGATTAAATTTCTTATAACCCAAAGTAGGTTGTTCAGGCATGAGATGTAACCGCAGACCGCTATCAACCACCTCGGCCTGAGCACCCAAGCGTGCACCCATTACATTGGCAGCATCGTAGTAACGCACGCCAATGGTAGCACCACGTTCCTGCAAGACACCATCAAAGAGGGCGTTGAATACAAACTGCGGATTCTTCTTGTTGTTGCGTACCTGACCACCAAAGGAGAGACGCTCTTGGCGCTGTACCAGTCTGAAATTGATAGTATCCAGGCGCACACCGCTCACATTAAGCGTATGCAGATAGCCATTACCATTAAGACCTGTCTCAGGTGACGAGTCCATATCGAACCACAGTTCCTTGAAGTCAATACCATTACCACTCTTCAACAGATTAGCCAAAGGATTGTCGCGCTTACTCTCTATATGCATCTTCAGGTTCGGCAACAGCTTTCTTAATGCCGGTTGGTCGATGGTCTTCCTATCAAGTTGTGACATCACAGAATCACCGAGGACACTGAATGTCTCTGCCATCTGCCCGTAGTTGCCACTGGCATCAATCTTTACAATAAAGTCACCACTTTGTGCACGGACTATCGTGGTGTCTGTATTCGTCTTCAGGAGCAGACCTATCCACTCCGTACGGTAGGTCTTGGCAGTATCGGTAACCACAATATCACTGACCAATCCGGTAATATTGTGCTTCATCTTCATGTCGGAGTTGATATCTGCCGAGCCGCACATTTCAATAGTCAGTGGACTCTCCAGCAAGCCCAACGCATAAAGGTCGGCATGGTTGATGTCGGCCGACACCGTACCAATGAATTTCTCAGTATTCAAGAGGGCATCGATATTGAACTCACCACTGAGCAGCTTATTACGGCTTTCAAGGTCAATCTGCGCACGTCCCCTTCGGATTACGGTAATAGCAGTAAGGTCGCTCATGTTCCAAAGACTGGTTTTCAATTGATTAATGTAAATCGTGGACATGATGTCGGTCTCTGGCGCAAACACGTCGACACCCTTACCATTAACCATGATACCCGCATCTACATTATACAGGAAACCATTGGGCATGAAATGATGGAAATTTATATTCTCAAGACTGATGCTGGCACTATAGTTCATCTGATTAGCATCGAAATCACCAATCAATTGCATGTGTCCCCCACCCTCATGGGCTTTGACATCTGCTGAATAGTGTGCACCATCGACTTTCACACGACCTTCAGCAGACATAGGTGGTATGCGGTAGTCACGTTGTACGTCGCGAGGCAACATAGCCATTAAAAAGCCAATATTCTGTGTACGAGCCTTAAACTGCACATCGGCACGCAAACGCTTGGGATCAGAGATGTTGGCAACGAAACCGTCCGCATTACCATAAAAAGCAGTAGGCAATTCGATGTTAAGGTCTTTAAACTCCACAAAGTCCATATTGCCCTTGACTACTCCCTTCACCGTCAACGGATAGTATGGCCAGCGGTCTCGAACACCCTGAGGCAAATCGCCCATAAAGCGCATCAGGTCTTGACGACCCAACTGGGCATCCAAACGCAGGCGAAGTTTACCTGGATCAATAGAATCCATCAGCGACAGAGGCATATCCATATCTACCAGGATATCACTCTCGGAGGTCTTCAGATGGAACTTTGGCAGACGAATGCTACCATTCTCCATCGCTATCGGTCCAGTAAGGTCTGTCACCTGCAGACCACTCTTTTCCTTCAGCGCGAGATGGCGCATATTCAAACGAAGTGTCGGATCATGATAGTAGATAGAGTCGATACCGACATTCAGATGGGTAAGATCAATGTGATTGAAGTCAAGACCTTCTATGCGAGGCTGATAGTTCTGATCGTAAGCCAAGGCACCATTCAGCCAGTCAACACTGCCCACTGTATAGGTCTCAGTACCGAGGTCGATAAGGGCTTCTCTGGCTGTCAACGTACCGAAACGGGTATTAATACTCATCGTATCACCAGGCATGTGTAAGGCCAAATCAGAGTGACTGATAACCAAGCTGTCTACATGGATTTTCCAAAGATTGACACTGGTTGTCGTATCTTCTGGTACAGAGTCATTTAACTGCACATCCAAGTGGGCATCCTCTAAACGGGCACCATTTACCTCCACTGTCTGGCGGTCAAGGTCGATACCCTTACTTGACACAAACAATCTCTTGAAACAGCCTTTCACCTGTGCAGCTTCTACAAAGCCATTTGTATTAAGTTTAGTATTGTTGACTTCCAACTCATTGATAACCACCTGACTCTTGAAAAGCGGCAACAGCTGGACATCAACAGTCAAATGTTCCACATCGGCAATTGTATCCGGCTGGTGAATCATCTTGAATTCGTCAATCGATAAATCCAAGGGGAATGCAAGCTTTACATAGCCTACGCTGATGTCCATGCCGGTCTTTTCCGAGGCAATGGCAGCTACCTTATCAACTGCCCAGTTTTGTATAGGCGGCAGATAAAGCAAAACTGTCAATATCAAGAACAGCAGAATAGGGCTTAGCAATATACCCAAAATCCACCAAAAGGCTTTTTTCATATCTTTACATGCAAAGTATGCTGCAAAAATACATGAAAAAAAGGAAATATGGAACTATTTTACCATTTTTTTTAATGTTTCCCATAGATTATCGTCTGGTAAGGGCGATTCTAAGCTTATTTTTTCCTTGGAAACGGGGTGAATGAAGTCTATTCGGTGTGCATTCAGCGAGATGCTACCATCTGGATTACTGCGAGGAGCGCCATACTTCAAGTCACCCTTGATAGGACAACCCATCGTAGAGAGTTGACAGCGAATCTGATGATGACGACCAGTCATCAGCTGCACCTCTACCAAATCATAGCGTTCGCCGCGTGCAATCAATCTATATTTCAACTTGGCCAACTTGCTATGAGGCACCTCACGGTCGTAAGCGTAGCTTTTGTTCTGCTTTTCGTTCCTTACTATCCAGTTTACCAGTGTATGCCATTCGCCGTCATCTGCCATTTTTCTTCTTCCATCAACCGATTTACAGACTATTGCCCAATAAGTTTTATGCACATCACTCTCGGCAAACATCTTATTCAATCGGGTCAATGCTTTCGATGTGCGGGCAAAAACCACCAACCCCGAAACAGGCCTGTCCAAACGGTGTACCACACCAAGAAAAACTGCACCAGGTTTCTGGTACTTTTCCTTGATATAGTCCTTGACAATATCAGAAAGGGGGCGATCGCCAGTCTTATCGCCCTGGACAATCTCCCCACTCTGTTTGTTGACTATGATAATATGGTTGTCCTCGTAAACGACCTCCATACCTCTTACATCTTACTTCTTACATCAGACATCTTACATGTTCATGCCACCATCGACCTGAATCACCTGTCCGCTTACATAGCTCGACATGTCAGAAGCCAGGAAAGTAGCAACATTGGCAATATCCTCAACCTGTCCACCACGACGCAGAGGAATCTTGTTGCACCACTCCTTGCGGATGTCCTCAGGCAGAACTGCAGTCATAGCTGTCTCGATGAAACCAGGAGCAATAGCATTGGCACGGATACCCTTCGGACCCATCTCCTGAGCAATACTCTTAGCCAAAGCAATCAGACCAGCCTTTGAAGCAGCGTAGTTAGCCTGACCTGCGTTACCGTGAACGCCTACTACTGAGGCCATATTGATGATTGAACCACCACGCTGACGCATCATCACAGGTACACAAGCATGGATGAAGTTGAATGCCGACTTCAGATTCACGGCAATCACAGCGTCCCACTGCTGCTCAGTCATACGGAGCATCAGGCCATCCTTTGTAATACCGGCGTTGTTAACCAGGATATCGATTGAACCGAACTCTTCCTTTACAGCCTTCACCACTTCTTCGGTCTGAGCAAAATCAGCAGCATTCGAAGCATAGCTCTTAGCCTTAACACCCAGAGCAGCGATTTCCTTCTCGGTCTCCAAGTTTACTTCCAGGTCGGTGAATGCGATGTTAGCGCCCTCTGAGGCATACTTCAGTGCGATAGCTTTTCCGATACCGCGTGCAGCACCAGTAATCAGCGCTGTCTTACCTTCTAATAATCCCATAATTTGTTTTAAATATTAATAAATAAATTTCTATCTTCAATCTTTTTCAAGTTCTCTGAAACTTACCTAAGGCACCATACACAACTTTGGCAACCTGTGGCTTGGTATCCTCTTCACGCATACCATGCGCGATGCGTCCATAAATGTAAGGTACCTCAAGGCCTTTGATACAATAGTGAGTAATGTCGGCTACAAGATCAATATTATCAATATCAAATTCGCCATCCTCCTTACCTTCAGTATACACCTTTCGGAACAGTTCAATCTCTGCATCGTCAAAGTGCTTCCTGACCTTCTCCACCATCCAGATATTTCGGAAGAACTCCGCACGCAAGTTACCATTTCTAACTACCGTTTCACGAATCATACTCAAATGAGTATATATCAGCTCAATGATCTTGTCCTGCGGACGAATCTTACGTGCTGCAACCTCATCCAACTTGTCGCTCAAGCGCTCCAACTCGCCCTCAATCACAGCATAGTAGATTTCTTCCTTAGATTTAAAATATGTATAGAGAGTACGGCGTCCCTTTCCGGAAGCCGTGGCAATATCGTTCATTGTAGTACTTTCCAGTCCGTTCTTCGCAAACAACTGGCGGGCTACATCCACTAATTTTTGGCGCGTCTTTGATACTGACATATCTCTAAATCTCCATCACTTTAAAATTGCACAAGGGTCTTATAGTGTGCAAAATTAAGAAAAACTGAGCAATCAACCAAACATTTCGGCTCAAAAACAACAAAAACTCCAATTATTTACAATTTTTATGCAAAATATTTGGCTAATTCAAAAAATAGTTGTACCTTTGCAGCCGCTTAAGAGAAATATATCGCGGAGTGGAGCAGTTGGTAGCTCGCCAGGCTCATAACCTGGAGGTCGCATGTTCGAGTCCTGCCTCCGCAACTAAAGAAGCCCAAGTATTGACTTGGGCTTCACTTTTTATCCTCTTCTTCTCAGTGTTTCGACGATTCGTGCCATCTGATTCGGGATACGAATCTGCTGTGGGCATTTGGGTAAACATGCTTCACAGTCGGTACACTGGTTGGCCCATTTTGCAACATCAGGCAGTGCCTTGCGCATGCCTTCAGCAAACTTTTCCTTTCGCGCCATATAGTCAGACGCCTGTTTGTCGGGCAAAGGCAGGATATGTTCATTGACCGCTTCGTTATAGTAGGCAAAGTTACCTGGAATGTTGACGCCATAGGGACAGGGCATGCAATATTCACACGTGGTACACGGAATGGTGGGGAAGCCAGACATCTGGTCAGCAATATCGGCCAACAGTTTATTTTCTGCCTCCGTACATGCTTCCAACGGCGAGAAAGTTGCTACATTGTCCACCAAATGATCCATTCGGTTCATACCGCTCAAAGTGGTCAGGACATTGGGATAGGAGCCCACCCAACGGAATGCCCAGCGGGCTGTACTGTCATTGGGACGCACAGCCTTCAACTGATCAGCCAGCTCACTGGCCATACGACCAAAGGCACCACCTCTCAAAGGCTCCATAATAACGGCCTGTATACCTTTTTTCTCCAACTTGTCATACAGGTACTCTGCATCGGCATCATGACGCCATCCTTGCCTCATTGAGGCATGGCGCCAGTCCAGAAAGTTCATCTGTATCTGTACGAAATCCCAGTGGTATTCGTCCTGATGGTCCAACAACCAGTCAAAATCACGGACATCACCATGATATGAAAAGCCCAAATGTTTGATACGTCCGGCCTCGCGTTCCTTCAGCAGAAAGTCCAAGATACCATTATCAAGGAAACGGCCTTTCAGAGAATCCATGCCACCACCGATACTATGTAGCAGATAGTAATCAATATAATCAACCTTTAAACGTTCCAGCGATGTTTCGTACATCCGCTTCGAATCATCAAAACTCCAAGAACGGCGGTTCTGGTTCGACATTTTGGTAGCCACATGGTATTTTTCTCTGGGGTAACGGCTCAACGTATTACCAGTCAGCACCTCCGATCGGCCACCCATATACATTGGTGCCGTATCGAAATAGTTCACGCCGTGCGCTATAGCATAATCCACCAATTGGTCTACCTGCTCCTGATCATCGGGCAATCGCATCATACCAAAGCCCAATAGCGAGATTCTTTCACCAGAGCCATGCTGCACACGATAAGTCATCTTGTTTTCATCAGCATCATACTTCAGCTGACCTGGCTTTACACTATTTCCCGCTAACACATTAAGTGGTTCCATGGCCATCATAGCCAAGGCAGAACCCGCACCCATGCCCAGTCTCTGCAGAAACTGGCGCCTGTTCATGTCTTCATGTTCCTTTTTCATCATCTTGATTGTCTTGTCTTTGTGTGGTACAATTGTTAGTTCTTAGTTCTCTTTCGCAAAGATAGACAAAAATAGCGAATCCGCAACAAAACTGCCTTTCCTTTTATATTTTTTTATCAAAACGATAATGGATAACACCGACATAAGTCAGCAGGACAACATTCATCATCAGGGCATAAACAATGGCAGGAATGGCCATGATGTCATTATTGAACACAAAAGGACTGCTGGCAATGGTAATAGCCTGTGCAGCATTTTGCATACCTATCTCAATCACGATGGTACGCTGCTCCTTATGCGACAAACGCATGACCCATGACAATAAGATGCCCGATAGCATGGACAACAATATCAACACCGTGATGGACATGCCCAACTTTGGGAATTCCTCGACAATGTTGTCCCTATTTTGAATAAAGAAAACCGAAGCCAATAAAATCAGCAGAGGGAACGCCAAACGTTTTAGCACACCATGCATACGCTTAGCGGCATTGGGACGATAGACAGATACGCACAAACCGATAATAATTGGTACAGCCATCAGTACGATATTCTGAACCAACAGATTACCCACTGGCAGATGCACATTGACTGCGCTACCCATATACGATGCCATGGCATCCATGATAAACGGACCGGTAAACAGCGTGATGACACTGCTAAAAGCCGTCAACGACACTGACAAGGCCACGTCACCACCAGCCAACATCGAGAAAACATTACTGGAACTCCCACCAGGACTACAGGCTATGAGCATAATGCCCAAGAAAAACACGGGCTCTATGTTAAACAGATTACCAACCAGCAAAGCTATCAGTGGCAGAAAGATAATCTGGCCCGTCAATCCTGCAATAACAGCATACGGACGTTCAACAATTAATCTGAAGTCAGAAGGACGCAGCGCCAGTCCGAGATCGAACATCAGCAGCGTCAATATCGGCAATACAATAAATATAGTATTCATAAATGAACGGTCATGGCAAGTCAAAAGCTAAACTTACTACCTTGCCATTTTAAAGTCTTCTGCTGTTTCTTAGTATTATTTTTCCAGTAAGTTACAATAATATCCTTGCCAGTACGCGGCAGAGCGTAGGATGCCCAACAGCCATCGTCCGTACCATATTCCACATCGAAGCCTGTTTCGAAAGTGACGGCCATCTTCTTCGTGGCATTGTTATAACGGTAAAACGTCAGTCCGTCAAACTGACCTGCACTATACTTGCCATTCTGATAGCATCCCACATTGTAAGCAAATAACTTATGCTTCTGATTAGCCTCGTTCCAATAGCACATTTCTACTCTTAACACATGTTCGCTATGCTTGATTTCATAAAGCACGAAACCATTTTTCTCGTCAACATTGAGTGTTTCATTAGCCATTAGTTTCTTACCCTTAAGATGATTGTTCCAAGCTTGCTGGACAGCATTAAACGATTCATCGCTACAGTCGTCATCACCCTCCGAGCGAGAGTTGAGAAAAGCAGTAACAAAATTGCTGATAGTGGGTTTTGCACCTTGATAATTAACACGAATACCACCTTCTTGTGCACTTGCAGTTAGCGTCATAGCTATCATGGCGAGTATTGCAAAAATCTTTTTCATACGCTTTTTAAATTTAATGATTTAGTTTCTGTCTGCAAAATTAAGAAAATTCCAGCATAATTAGAAGGTTTTACGGATTTTTTTATAATTATTTAGGCAGTAATAAAAACAAAGCCCTCTCATCGTGATTGATGAAAGGGCTTCTCTATTGAAAAAAGTGGCGGCCTCCTACTCTCCCGCATTGCATTGCAGTACCATCGGCGCAAGCGGGCTTAACTTCTCTGTTCGGAATGGGAAGAGGTGGGACCCCGCCGCAATAACCACCTGATAAGTCTCATTGAACATTGACCATTGAACATTGACCATTATGGAGCAATGACAACAATCAGAATGTCAACGTATAAGGTGACAATCTTCACAAGCAAGCTGCCGATGTCGATTACATCAACACCTGAAAATATAATATGTATGCGCAGCCCAATGGTCAATGGTCAATGGACTGAGCAAAGCGAAAGCATTCGGGCAATTAGTAAGGCTCGGCTTTGACGTCACCGTCTTTACACCTGCCTCCTATCAACGTCCTCGTCTGGGACGACCCTCAATGGAGTTCTCATCTTGCGGATGGC
>Ga0310695_10001864_pt1 | contig 47023 bp, 32 predicted proteins | sample RumenRJG_04DNA_FD_203882 | JGI IMG/M metagenome (GOLD analysis project Ga0310695, IMG submission 203882) | Bovine rumen microbial communities from Lethbridge, Alberta, Canada - RJG_04 (v2) (version 2) | ecosystem: Host-associated > Mammals > Digestive system > Stomach > Rumen | place: Canada... | reverse complement strand
CAGGGCCTTCCTGAATCTCTCCGTAGTATATTGTCCTGCCGGCCTGTTCGCTGTAGAATGCACCCTCATCATAGTCGGATTCCTCTGCCTCAATGGTTATCTTTTTGGTTTTGTTGCAGGGATTATACTTATCGTCACCCTTGAACTTGCATTTGATTTTATATTCGCCTGCACCCCTGTCGAGCTCCAGCTTTGCAACGCCCTTCTTGTTAGTGACAATGGAATAGGTGTATTTTTCGTTATCCTCATCCTTTAAGGTTATCTTAATTGTTTTGTTTGCAATAGTAGTGTTGTTGAGATCAGTCAATGTTATTTTGACCTTATCCCCTTCATGAACAGGGGATTTGACCTTTATCTTTAGTTTTGTGTCTGTCTTGTTTGAATCGGAGACTCCCATCACCATTCCGACAGACAGGATTGAAACAATGAGAATCAAACCTACAAAAATTAATTTACTTCTATTCATCAAATCACCTTAATTGATATTATGTTCCATATTGTATATAACTGGTTGGCAAATGAAAAAATAGAATCATGATGCCCTGAAATCATATTTTCCCCTGACTGAATTGAAGCACAGCAAATCAATATTTTTTGCCCCATTGAAACAATCGTCATCGAATGTTACAAAATCAACAGGCTGTGAGGAAAAACAGGCAAAATCATGGCCGTCCAATATGATTTTTCTGTCCTCCTCATGAACGCCAAAAGATTCAAGCATGGCATCAATTTGAGGATAATCTTCATTTCTTTGAGGTGCCAATACCAATTTATTTTCTAATTTTTGCTTATTCACGATGCAGGTAATTCTCAAATCATTTAAACAAAAATCGATTGATGTTTTAATATTGAAAAACGGAACCATTGATTCCACACCTATATAATTATTCCAAAATGGTTCAATTGAATTTTTAGCGTCTTCAAGCAATTTTTCTGAATAATGATTATTTACAAAATTTAACAAATCTCTATTTGAATACAAATCCTTTTCCGGATTTTCCAAAAACAATTTTAAATCCATATAGAATTTAGTTAGATTAATCTGTTTTTCTCCAAATCGGTGATTTAATTCTCTAACAACACCATTTGACCAGTAATAATTCTGATATAACTCAAATACTTCTTTTGCTTTTATATAATGAGAATTAATTAAAAATATTATTGCGATAAGAACATTAGTGTCTAAGAAAACATTTTTCATCAAAAATCACCGGATAACCTGCAAATAATTTTATTACAACATTCCTCATCATAAGACCTGCTAGGAACTGCTAAATTCTTATAGTAATACTCTTGCATTTTTGTAGTATACAACAGAAATTCATCATATTTTTCATCATAAGCAACAGATTTGCTAATTCTAGATAATAACAGATCATCAAAAGCATTGAACAAATCATTGAAGAATTTTTCATAAGAAATTAACTCATCAGGCCTATCCATCAAATGATAATACATTTCACAAATCGCCATATAATTGTAGCATTCGTTGTCATAACCTTCCGATTTTAATTTCCTTGCAAAATCTATATAGGAATCATAGAACTCTTCCTTAAGATTTTTTTGATTTTTTTGTCTTTTAAGCAATGTGAATATTCTTAATATCAATGCTTTGATCTTCTCATACGACTTTTGAGCCGCATCACTCAAAATATTGGAGACAGTTTCGTTTTTTTCTTGTGAAATCATTTTTTTACCTCGATTAATGGTGTTAAATCAAATAAGCAACTACATTTTATATAGAAATTAGCCGCCATTACCTGACCTAATCAATGTATATTACTTGGTCAACCTAGTATATAAAATATCAAGTTTTAATCGGGAGCAATTTTACGAACTCAGACAACTTTTTACCTGTTATCGCAAAATATAAAAAATTTACCATTTAAAATTAAAATCAAGCAAACTGAATCTCCAAACTGAAAAGCAATGAAATATAAAAAGAAGAATTACTTTTCAAAGCGTCTCAAGTCCAGTTTCCATGTCTTATAGGCAAGGTCACTATCGGTTTCCTTCCATTCCAAACCCTTGGCCAGAACCCTCTTCTTCAATACCTGAAGGCTGGTTGCCTTTAAATCCGAACCCCTGTAATACCATGTATCATCTTTGAAATAGACATTTAAAAAGCCGGTGTGATTATTCCTGTCGATTTCTAGGGATTCCTTTGCCAGATTCTCATCGAGAATATTCCATTTCAATCCGTACAGATTTACCAGAAGCTCCAATTCTTCAAGTGTCGCCGCCTTAAGTGACCTGTCGGCGAACTGGTACTCCCAGCTCATGTCATCCAAAAGATATACGTTCATGAATCCTGAAAATTTCATTTCAATCCCCCAAATTGTCAAGATAATCTGCGATTTCCTCCCCAACGCCGGTCAGCTTGTACTTTCTTCCACGGTATGCCTCCTCATTCAGACAGACCGCAACGCCGCAGTCCTTGAGCTGACTGAGAACCTTGGAGATATGATTAAGCTTGATGTCTGCATCCCTTGCAATATCCGTTGGAGTTTTGACCTCACCTTTCAGTGCCTTTACGCTTCTGACCCTATACGAGGAAATATTAACGTAAGCAAATATCTTCAATGTTTCATCATCCATCAATATCGCCTTAATATAAAAAAAGAATCCAAAAACAGTATTAATATTGCCCAGCCATCATGTAAAACCAGGCAATAATCCGTTTAATACTGATAACATATATTGTGTTTTTTAAAAGAAAACATGAGATATGTTTCCTCATTTAATTAATATATTTTAATCCTATTTAAATTTGTTGTATTCAACCACAGTATTGCCAATGTTTTTAAACGATAAAATCGTATATTCAAGTATGAATGATACTGCAAAAACATTGAATGAAATAATTAACATTTTTGGTTTTGGATGTGAATTCAGCCCTGAAGAACTTTATAATCATTTCGATAACCCGAAAGAGGCAATAGAATCACTGATGGAATGCGAACTGATAGAAAAAAATCAGATTTCAGACAAATACTATCTCACAGATATTTTCACATGCAGCAGTTTTCTCTCACAGCACCTCAAAGAGGAGGAAACAGAAGAGGATAAGATTCCTGAAATTAGGAAATATTCATATTCCATCAAAAAAGAGGATTTAATCGTATTCATGGCCAAATTTGAAGGCCTTGAGGAAAACATTGAATGCATTAAAATCAGATCAGGTGACGCCACATTCGAAATATCGGCTGAAATCCATGCTGATGACGACCCGATCGAACTTCCAAAATAATTAAAGGAAGACTTGATTAAAAGTGTATACAATAGATTTTTTACTAAAATAATGAAACGTATATTTAATATTCTTGAAATGCAGTGAAAAAATAGGATAAAGAGAAAGGTTAATCCATAAGCATCATCATCTTTTTGTAGACCTCATCTTTTTTGAAATGATTTTCACGTAGAAACTTCAGGATTCTCATAGAATCCTCATGATATCCAAGTTCCTTTAAAACCGAAGCCTGCTTCAGCATCTGGCGCTTTGAAATCTCCAGAAAACCTCGAAATCCAGAATCAATATCCAAATCCAATTCGTATTCGCAAATTCCCCTGCCGAAGATTGCGTAATCGCTCCTTTCAACATCAAGAGACTCTTTAAAGCATTCAAGCGCTTCGGTGAAATCATCCAATTTCAGATAGGCGGTTGCCTTCTTGTTTAGAAGCTTTGACAATATCTTCTGCTTGAATCTGGAGGAATCCTGAAGGGCCCTGCTGTAGCTTTCAATGGCCATTTGATACTCGCCCCTTGCAAAATGCTCATCGCCTGCATAGATGTTCTGTTTGAGTTTGGGAAAGTTGGATCTTTCATCATTTGCCTTTGCCAAAAGGGCCTTGTGGTATTCGATGTCCTTAAGGGATTCGCAGGCCCTGACCGCCCTTCTGTAATGCCTCAATGCCTTGACGTAATGGCCCTGGCAACACAGACAATATGACTTGAAAAGCAATGCCTCGCCGTATTCGGGGTCATAAAAAAGCACTTCATCAAGCTTTTCAATGGCTTTACCGTATTTTTGTGACTTGAAAAGGGAAATTCCATCATCCAGAGTGTTTTTGATTTGGATTTCCTTTTTAAGGTGCTTGATGCGCAATTCCTGATTGAGATTATCCTCATCTATTCTTTCAAAAAACGAATCGTCACGGCCAATCCAATACGTGGACAGTCCATCAATGAAAATCCTTACCAGGTTGCCTGAAGCCTCACAGTCAAGTTCACCGGGAATATTGCAGCTCATAAGATATATTTTAAAAACAGTCAGTTAAATAGATTGCTGTTCTGGCACAGGAGACCGTTGAACTCACACTCCCCGCAGCTTACGTAATGCCTGGAGTAGTTATCCTCGGATATGTTGTCGACGACACTTGCTAGATACTCCAAAATGAATTCGCTTTTGACAAATTCCCTTTCATAGAGCTTTCCCTCATCGAGAACATAAAGCATCAGGTTTTCAACGTCAACGTCTTCCCTTTCCTTAAGCGCCAGCGCATAATAGTCCAGAAGCTCCATGTAAAATGAATGGTAGTTCTTCATCTCGTCACGTGTGCGGATAAAGTGAACCAGGCTCACTCCGTCACCGTCACTCACCATCAGGTCTATGACGCCGTTTATGTCATATCCCCCCACCTCAAGGCTTACCGGATGGGATGTCCTTATGACGTCAAAGTTCCTGCCGTAGTCCTGCCAGTAGTCGGCAAAGTGATTGAAGAGCTTTTTTAAGTTCTTTTCACCTGAAGCGAATGAGTATGATTTGATGACCTCAGATACGAGGTTTTCAATGGCGTTTCTGTCCCATTCTGTCATGAAATTCTCATTGTGCAGCCGGTTGACGATTATCCTGAGCTTTGAGTCGATGAACTTGTCGATGTTTTTGGGATTCTTGAACTTGAGGTTGCTTTCGAGGTTGTACCTCAGCGGGCAGAACAGGTAATCCTCCAGGATGTTTTCAAAATCGATCTGGTTGAAGAGATTGGTGTCCCTGACCATGTGGGATGTGACTTTTTTCATGTCAAATACATCGGAAGGCTCGATTTTGACCAGCTCATCTTCATAGTCCCTGAGCACCTGAGGGGTTCTGCTTCCTGTCCTTGGAAGCACTGTCGAAAGTATCAAAAGCTCCTCTGCACGGGTGTTTGCAACATAGACCACCCTCTCCTCCTCACGGTCGAACTCGAAGGGCTCCAGCTTTTCGGATATCTTGTATTTCAAAAACCTGTTTGGGGTCGGATAGACAGGATAGTTGTTGAATACATGATTCTTCCTCTGAGGGGAAAATGTAAGAGGAAAGCTTCTGTCCTTGATTGAAGCGGTTATCACCACGGGATATTCAAGGCCCTTTGCCTTGTGGACCGTCATGATATGGACCTTCTGGGAGTTGTCCTCCTCCTCATTGATCGGACATGAGTAGTACTTGAGCGAACGGTAGAGATAATTGAAAAGTCCGATAAGGTCGTATTTTCCCATGATGTTTTCATAATCCGAGATTATTTCGGATATCAGCGCAAGGTTGAGGGCCGCCTTCTTGGCTTCAAAGTCGCTTCTTGAGAAAAGCTCATCTGCAAAGCCTGTTATCCTTATAAGCTCATAAAACACTTCAAGGCAGGACATTCTCACCTCGCCAAGGGATGATTTCAGCTCATTTAAATCCGAAAAGAAGTCAAGGTCATGCTCGTCGGTTATTCCGATTCCTGCAAGCTCGCTTCGTGAAAACGTGCTCAAATCGACCGGACCGACCCTGCTGAATATCTCCTCCAGGGTATCGTCTGCAAAGTCCCTTACCACGTCCATTATCGATGATGACCTTGAGGAGGAATCAAGGGGCTTGAAACTGCTTTTGACGCTTACGACATTTGCATGGAACCTGCGTTCGATGTCGTTGAGGATGTCCTGGGTTTTGGCTGAAAGCCTGAAGACCTTTGAGGATTCATAGTAGATATCAGTGAATGACGAGAGGTTTATCCACTGGCCCCCATCCCCGTAATATGCAATGCGTGTCGGGTCAAATGGGAGCATATACCAAAGAAGGGCAAGCACTGCCTTCACCTCATCCTGATAAATCAGATCGTCAATTCCCTTAAGGTAATATGGGATGTTTTCCTTTTCGAATTCCTCGAGGATGTCCTTTTTGTCCTTGTGGCTTCTGAAGAGAATGCAGACATCACTGTATTTGGCAATCTTTCCGGAGCTTTTCAGGTTCTTGACAATGTATGCAATTCCGCGGTATTCATCATCCTTCCTGTTTTCAAGCATGTAGACAGGCATCTTGGATTCGTTGACCGCCTTTAAATCCTTAGGATTTGAACGCTTCGGACTTATGAACCTTTCATTGAACTCGACTATGTCTGAAGTCGAGCGGTAATTGTTCACAAGTATTCTGTTTTCAAACTCATCGCTTTTCGCATAGTCATTGAAGAATTTCGGATTTGCCGCCCTGAAGGAGTATATGCTCTGGTCCGCATCGCCGACAACTGTGAAGGTGTCTGAAATGCTTCTTAAGTGTTCGAATATCTGCATCTGAATGGCGTCGGTGTCCTGAAACTCGTCAATCAGGACATTGCGGTACTGGACCTGCTTCAGGTTGTCCTTATCTGAAAGTATCTCCAGTGCCTTGATGAGAAGATAATTCTGGTCGCAGACGTGCTCCGCCTCCATTAGCTCAATCCAGTCCCTGTATGATTTGGCAATCTGCAGGTAACGCGCCTTGTAGACATCGCATGAAAAGTGCCTTGCCTTGATTTCCTTTTTTGTCGGATACTGGTTGTGAGAGTGTGTTTGATAATACTCGTCAATATATTCGAGGTATTCCTCGCTTGGCCGGTACTTCGATTCGATATATTCTATAAGCGCCTTTGAGTCAACCTCAAACAATGCATATTCCTCATACTTTTTTAGGACCTGCCCGGATTCGTAGTTTCGAAGAAATGCGGGACCCGTAAAGCCCAGGTCCCCTCTGTGCTTGTTGAAAAAGAGGTTCCTTTCGGATTCCCTCTTAAGCAGGTTATACGGAATGTCACAGAAATCCGATAGGATTGACCTGCAGAAGCTGTGGATTGTGCTTATCCTCATCTGGTTTATGACGTTGAGCTCCAGCTTGGTGTCCTTTTTGAATCGCTCCCTCAGCTCATCGGCGGCCTTGTTGGTGAACGTGATAACAAGTATCGATTCGGGTTCGGCTCCGTTTTCAATCAGATAAAGCACCCTTTCAATGATCACCCTTGTTTTTCCGGCACCGGGTCCCGCATTGATCACCAGGGGCTTTCCGACGTATTCCACCGCATCCCTCTGAAATTCATCAAGCTCTACATCAGGGGGAATCTCTCGAACGGCACACCTGTCGGCCTTTCTGACCGCCTCAAAGTTAAGCGGCCGTGAAATGGGATTTCCCTCGCTGTCAAACAAATCAAGGGTAAGGATATGAGTCCTTATGAACTGATTGAGATTTTCCTCAACCATATCCAAGGTCCTCTTCTTATCCTCTGCGTCCAGATCCTCAATGGATATCAAGTCATCACCCTCAAGACCCACCAGAACCGGAGCTACAGAGTTAACCTCGAGATTGTCGACTATAAGGTAAACGTCATCATTGGTTATTCTTGGATTGCTGCCCAAATACGTGAAATCGAATTCATAGTCGACCCTTAAAAACTCATCAAGGCCGACAAAATAGTCCCTATAGATATAATCAAAAAGTATTTTGTGGACGCTTTCCAAATCGTTTCGACTCAGTGACAGTGAATCATCATTGAAAACATCAATCGTGAAGACAAGCTCCCTTTTGGTCTGGCGGCAGAACAGATCAAGGATTATCTTGGCTACAGCCATGGCTAGGCCATATCTTTCAAGAACAATCAGTTTTTCCATGACCGTGCACAGGTCATATAAATTTTCATACTTACTTTTCAGGAAAGTAAAAACGCTACTGTCTCTCATTGTAATCGTTGAAACGTCTGGTTATAAAAACACCGTCAATCATTTCGGGCTGAACGAGACCTTTTGAGATGTCATCCATTATTTGCGAAACTATTATCTCACCGTCCCTTTTTTCAAGGCCCTTGAATTCCACCAGCTTTGAAAAGGAGTCTCCACTGTCAACAACAAACCTGTTGAGGTTTTTTCTGCATTTCGCCTTTTTGTCCTCACTTCTAATCATGCACTGCCTTTTGAATTCATTCTTGATGCCGTTTTTAAATTCCCTGGCTTCTATGATTTCACCATGAATGGCAAAGACGATATCTACAATGTCTCTGTCCCTTAAAATCGGATAGGTCTTCTTCTGGTTTTGAATCAGAAGGGTATCGTAATTGTTGCCGACAATGCCGTTCAAATCGTTGATGTAGGAAATCTGCTTTAGGGAATTTGAAAAGTAGTACTCAAGGTATCTCTTGATTTCAAAGTCTGTTATGTTGTCGGCGATGATTTTGGACTCGACCCTTTCTCGAATCAGGGAAATGTCATCGGCAGACAGGTCATATTTTTTAAGGTATTTAATGTAAAAGCCATTATCTTCGCTAATGAGGCCATCCAGGTATTTAAGCTTTTCCCACTTTTCCAAATCTGCGACTTTTGACTTGAAATATGCATCCAGAGTGGACACCATATTGTCAGAGACGACCTTGCTTGAGCTGATGTCCTCCTTCAGCTCATCGATTATGCTTTCACATTCATTCAGGCTCAAGTCATAAGAGTAAAGCAGGTAATTGAAAAAAGGAGTGTTATAGTCTCCAATAAGTTCATCCAGTCTGTTTATCATAACCTCATTTATCATAACTGTTCATAATTTTTGTTTAAAATTAGTTAAATAATTTTGTACTGTTTAAGTGGGAAAAGCAATTTAAGGAGTGAATTTAAAAGGTGAAATGATATGAACAAATAAAAACCCACTTAAACAGCAGTCAGCGTGATTACTTGAATAGCTTATCAAGATTTGAATATTCGGGATTTCTCTCAAGCGTTGTGACGCCTATTATCCCATAATCATCATTTGCCGGTTTTGTCAGTGACACCTCATGTTCCAACAGGTTTCTTTCCGGCTCCCTCCATGGGAACCTCTTGATTTTGACAAATTCCCTTAAATCATCGATTGAATTTGCCTTCAGTACGATCTGCCTTCCTTTCACTGAGAAAAGGTAGACAAATTCATCATTGATTTTAAATACATTCAGATAATCTGTTTTGAAGTCTCCGATAACTCCACTTTCAAGGTTAGAACCGCATCCGTTGCAGTATTTAAAGCTCCCGTTTAATCCTTTGGAGCAGTTAGGACATGTTTTCATATTTAACCCCCATATCTTTAATTTTCAACATCCTTGTCCATTAAAAAATGTTAATTATTCAAGGAGAAGCGCTCCCCAAATAATTACAGGCCATAATCTCATCAAACACATACCATATTCTGTCTTCTGCCAAAACCAATTCCTTCAGCTCGCATACGGAATCAGCTTCAATCACATATCCGAATTCCTTATAATAACATTTGCCCTCAACAACATGGACCCTGAAAAGCCCGGTGTCATTTTCCAGGTAATTTACCTTCAGCTCCATGGTTAAAAGCTCTTCAAGGAAGACAAGAACTTCCCTGAGCTCATGATTCCTAATTTTGGACAGGTCCAAAATTCCATAGTCAATCTTCTTCAGCGTTTCAACATTTAAAAATTCAACGACCTCTTGTGAATATCTAACCCAATCAATCAGCATAGAACCTCTTTAAATCAATACCATCCACAACATGCACAAATCTATTATAAACATGAAATAGGAGCTCCTGTTGTTGTCCCCCTTAATCAGCAATATGTACAGCAGTACACAGGCCAAAATCAATATCAGGACCAGCTGTAAAACTGATATGAAACTGTTAATCATATATCATCCCCTCCATAATCGATATTATCCTTCTGTTCAAAGGATTTTCAAGTGAAATAAAATCTTCACTGGCTTTCTTTGATCCGAATTCGGCAAAGTAGGGAGTATGTCCGCAACCTCCTTCTATTGTTGCACCCAAGGTCACCTCGTTTCCCTGCACTTTGATTCCATAGTCTGCAAATTCAAACACCAGGACATCATCAATGTCTTCGGTCCTGTATTCCTCTTTGGCCTCACCATATTCCAGCTGGAATACAGCTTCGCCATCCATTTCACTGGCAGTTGCATATACAAGGCGGATGTAGATTCCATCCTCATCGGCTTTTTGAGCTAAAAATTCAAAGAATTCATCGCCCATTTCATCAAATGCGTATTTTTCATCGGCCATGCCCGCATAAGTCGGCATGTAATTATTGGATGTTAGTTCATCCACATAGAAATGAAACTCTTCATTTCCGCATACGGAGTTTTCGACAGTCTTTTTAATGTTCAAATTAATATTTCTCTTTATTTCCATTTTATTTCCTCTAAATGATGATAGTTTAAATTTTAAGGACCGGATGGTCTGTATAGGTTACAAATCGAGAATATCCAGCGGTGTAAATAGTCGATAAGATAGTCTGGGAAATGCAAATCAATTCAAGATGTTGCCTAATCGGGGGTTGAAATATCATTTTGATTAAGCAACCGTATGGTCTAAAAGAATACTACGCTCCATGCAGTAGTTGTTTTTACCTGTGGTGTCATTTTTATCAGCCTCCAATGTTAAAGAGTTCGTACAGAGTCCGGATTCAAATTCAATTTTAATGATGTGGTTAAATTATTTCTATAATTTGTAGTGCAGTAACATTTATGTATCATATCATATATAAAGGTTTCGTTTTTTTGATGAAATCGGAACAATATTGATATGACAAGGTAAAAAAAAATGGTTTAGGAGAACTATAATTCTCCCCTTTCACGGCGTTCGTCCAATAGCTTAAGGCCCAGATCGCCCAGCTTGTACTTCTGGATTTTTCCGCTTGTAGTGAGCGGGAACTCATCCACGAAGAACACGTATTTAGGCACCTTGTACCTTGCAATGGAACCTATGCAGAAGTCACGGATATCCGCTTCTGTGACATCGTCAAACCCATCTTCCTTGATGATGAATGCGCCTACGATTTCACCGTACTTTTCATCAGGGATTCCTGCAACCTGCACGTCCTGTACGCATTCATGGGTGAAGAGGAATTCCTCAATTTCACGCGGATAAATGTTTTCTCCACCACGGATAATCATGTCCTTGATACGGCCCACAATGGAGTAGTATCCGTCCTCATCGACTGTTGCAAGGTCTCCTGAGTGAAGCCATCCGTCAGGCTCGATTGTCTCTGCGGTCTTTTCAGGCATGTTGTAGTATCCCTTCATGACGTTGAATCCCCTGCACATTATCTCACCGGTTTCTCCCGGACCCAGTTCCTCACCGGTTTCGGGATCAACGATTTTGACCTCAATATTAGGGAACTTGCGGCCAACGGTGTTGATTTTCTTCTCGAATGAATCGGCAGCGTTGGTCTGTGTGAAACCCGGTGCGGCTTCAGTAAGGCCGTATACGCTTGTAATCTCCTTCATGTTCATCTTTTCGATTGCATCCTTCATGGTTTCAACAGGACAGGTGGAACCCGCCATGATACCGGTTCTCAGTGAGCTCATGTCAAACATTTCAAACATAGGATGGTTCATCATTCCTATAAACATTGTAGGAACACCGTAGATTGAGGTACATTTCTCCTTCTGAATTGAGGATATCGCAAGCAATGGGTCATATTCCTCAAGAACAACCATGGTTGAACCGTGGGTGATAACTGCCATTACGCCTAAAACTGTACCGAAACAGTGGAAGAGCGGCACCTGCAGGAGCAGTCTGTCCTTGGCGGTGTAGTTCATGTTTTCCCCAATGTAGTAGCCGTCGTTTACGATGTTGCGGCTTGTGAGCATTACTCCTTTTGGAAAACCTTCGGTTCCTGATGTGTACTGCATGTTGATTACATCATGCTGTGTAACTGAATCCTTGATTCTCTGATATTCCTCATCGTCGTAGTTCATACCAAGGAGAATAAGTTCATTGGTATTGTACATTCCCCGATGCTTTTCCTGGCCGACATGGAAAATGAACTTTAAGCGAGGGAATCTTTCAGCAACAAGATGGCCCCTTGCACAGCTTTTAAGTTCGGGAACAAGCTCATTTATGATGTCAAAATAGCTGGTGTCCCTGAACCCGTCAGTCATTGCCAATGCCTTCATGTCTGATTGCTTAAGCACATATTCAAGCTCATGGGACTGGTATGCAGTGTTGACTGTCACTATTGTCGCACCGATTTTTGCGGTTGCAAACATATATGTCAGCCATTCTGGAACATTCTTTGCCCAAATACCGACATGGTCACCCTTTTCAATTCCGATTGCCAGCATTCCTTTAGCCAGGTTATCAATTCTTTCATCAAATTCCTTGTATGTAAATCTTAAGTTTCTGTCCGGATAAACGATAAATTCATGGTCAGGCTGTTTTTCAACCATTGATTCGAAAAACTTTCCTAATGGAAGTTCTGTAAATAATTCACTCATAATAATAAACTCCTTAATTTTTTAATTCAACAAATTTTGGCTCAAATAATAGTTTTGCAAACACAACAATCCCAAATCACGAGTGAAAAATTTAATTACAGCATTGTCCTTTGTCATTTGTGATATTTCAAACATATTATCAAGCCTCAATCATATTAGTATGGAGTGTACAGCACGGCAAGTATCTTTGCCTTGTCATTTCCGCTTGCGTGGAGGTGGTGAGGCACCACTGAGTCATAAAATATTGTGTCGCCCTCTCCGATGGTGAATGTGTCCTTTCCATAAATCACTTCGATTTCGCCTTCAAGAACATATATGAACTCTTCCCCTTCGTGGGATGAAAGTTCCTTTTCGCCTTCCTCAAATTCTATGTCGATTAAAAACGGATCTATGTTCCTGTCAATCTTTCCTGCACCTAGAGAGTGGAACTCAAGGTTGGTTGCATTGGTAACGTCTTCCCTTCCTGAGAAATAAAGTGAGTTTTCGGTTACGCCACCTCTTGTGACTACAGGTCCCAGTTCAGGAGTGTCGTCGAGAAATGTACCGAGCCTTACGCCTAATGCCCTTGCCATTTTGGTCAGTGGGGTGAGGGACGGAATTACTTCCCCGGCTTCCATAGCCTCTAAAACTTCAAGCTTTACGCCGCTTCTCTCGGAAAGTTCTTCAATTGACATGTCCTGTCTTTCTCTAATGTCCTTTATCTTTTTTGCAAAGTTTTCGTTTGTCATATTTTTCACTCATTTTTGAATTGTCACTTAAAAGATTTAAGTATTAATAATTATATTTTATAATATATTTAAAAGTATCCTAAAAATGAAAGTTTATTTAATTTTAGGGAAGTTAAATCAAAAAAAGTAGCCGTTCATTCAAAAAAATTCATCGGATTTTTGTGGCCGGATGATTGCATTTGCCTTGTGAAATTGGAGCGAAAAAAGCATGATATTTAAATTCAACAAGTCTGATTATGTAAAATTGCTTTAAAACAATTGAATTGACCTCAAAACAAAGGAAAACAATATATATTTTGAAAACTAACAGTATAACGTAAAGAATTTCCCCGTTCTTTACAATGAATTATGAGAAACATATTAGTTATGAGACAACTAAAATTGGCGGATAGGGTTGGAGCAATCCGGCCTTATTCTTTTTTATTTTGAACTTCACCAAAAAATTATTAATTGAATAAACGAAAAATTAAATTAAGGTGAAACTTTGAAAAGAAGAACAAAAGTGCTTCTCATTTTTGTAATCCTGATTGCCCTTGGAGCCGCTATGGCCCTTGAAAACTATCAGGACAAGCATGTATCATATAAGGTACTTGCAAAAAACGATTTGGGGAGTGTTGAAAGAATTATTTACGGATGCGAGACATCAGAAGATACAATTGCACTGATTACAGGAATGCATCCACGGGAAAATGCTTCAATAGGCCCTGAAATTCAGGCGGCCAAGGAATATGCAAACGGGCATTCCGAAGTCAACGTCATACACTACCAGGTAAACGTGACAAAAGATGCAAAAAACTATGACAAGGGAAGGGCAAACGGAGAGAAGCTCGTTCATGACTATGTAAACCCTGATGTTACAAAATCCGGTGCGAATTGTGTAATAATCAGCCATTCAAAAGACAAGGGTGATGATGAAGGATTCTATCTAGCAACTCCCGAAATGGATGATGCGTCAGTGGAAATAGCCAAAAAAATCTATGCAACAAGCGATTTTGAAAACTATCCTACAACCGACAATGAGGCATACAATTCAACTTCATCGCAGCTTGTATCATGCCCGATTGCAAAGGCGGGCTATCCGACATTCGTATATGAAATACCCAAAAACATAACCGCAGCCAATTCCACCGACAGGGCAAAGGAGCTATTCAGTCTGATGGTAAGATATACAAGCTGATATTTTACCCGCACTTTTTTTAGCGTGACAATATGTTATATACCTTTAGGGCATCCTCATGAGTGAGTGTCACATTTCTCGCTGAATTTTCCAAAGTGATGTCCAGCTTATGCTTAATTAGAATATTGAGGAAGTTCTGATAGCTGGATATGAACTTGCCTCCCAATTTGTCATTTAATTTTGGAATGTCCTTCTCATCACATTCAAAAACGTCAAATAACGTGTTGAATATGTCATGGTTCAATTGAACTTCCCTCAAGTCGGTCTTTTCATCCCCCATGGAAAATGTCAGATGAAGGGAACCGCTTGAAACCTTCCTGACTGAAGGGATATGATCTGATTTCAAGCCTTTTGCACTTTTCAATATGTCCGCAAGAGAAAAAGTCAAATCGTTGACTCCGCCAAATATCTCAGACATTGACTGAAGGGAAAAATCATGTTTCGCCTCATTATTGAAATGAACCTTTGTATTTTCCCCAATCATTTTAACATAATCTTCACGATCTTTTAGGATAATGTCACAGATATTTTGCAATGAATCGTGATTTCCTTTAATCCATATTCTTTCAGGATATTTTTTCATACGATTTTCCATATCTTCTAAACGATATTTGATTTCACATAATTCATTATCATACTCTTCAAGAGTATTAAAAATCATTTTAATTCACCTTTTTAATTTAATAAAACCTTTAAGATTATCAGAACCCCTAATTTTTGGAAATAACAAATACAAATATTTAAATTTTGAATTAATATAGTGTTCATAATCATTTCCAAATGATTCGGGAACCTTGTAAACAAAAAATGAATGACAGCACCCATTTGTTCTTAAAGGAGCATTATACATTATGTCCTCAATTTTATCATGTATTCCCAATTTAGCAACCTTCACACCATCAAACTCCGTTAATGTATCAATATCACCAGGATTTTCCTTTAAAGTAACGAAACTTCCATCAATCCAATGATTTAAACAGCAACCTGTTTCTTCAATATCTTTCAGATGAATTTTATAATGTTCAAATATTTCCTGGCGTCGTTGAGAGTTTTCCTGAACAAATCCATTTTCAACCTCATCCAATGTTAATTCATATATCCTCTGAGGCAAACAGCCTTCATCATTAAATTTCAAATCCATAGAAAAAACCTTTAAATTTATATTAAACTATATTTACAAGCTAAATATAAATAATTTTTTTCAAAAAGTCTTCCCAATCTATTCCAAATATATTCAAATTGATATATTCAATTTAACGAGATTACGGCAATTTTTAAATTGGTTTGAAATGAATAATGCAGCATATTAAGAAACGTTGAAAAACAGCTTATAACAGTTAAACACATTATTTTTGGCATTTATCCTTAAATTTGACATAGTATCCCTTTTGAATTAATGTAATTTGAAATTGCCATCGGCAAAATTTCAATATGGTTAATAGTTAACTTTTATTGTTTAAATAGGTTATGGTGTATTTTGATATCATGGATTCTATCTTATCCCATCGGAATGAGACTTAAAACAACTTCGTTCATGATTTAAATAATGAATATGATAATTATTATTAATCAATTGAGATAAAATATTAAATATGAATCTAGAAGAATTTTTGGAACATGCAAACAGTGGAAAAACAGTTCATTACCCATCCGAAGCCCAGGAATTATGTGATGATTTGCTCCTGGAAGCTACAAGAATCAAGATGAAGCTGAACTGCGAGTACCATACTGAAGATGAGATCAGACAGATAATGGCCGAACTGACCGGACAGGATGTTAATGAAACATTGAGGCTCGTTCCTCCATTCCATACAGACTGCGGAAAAAACATACATATCGGAGAAAACGTGTTCATCAACTCCAACTGCACAATGCAGGATCAGGGCGGAGTATATATCGGTGATGACGTTCTGATTGGACATAACGTTTGCCTATTAACTTTGAATCATGATTTTGAAATAGAAAAAAGAGCTGAACTGCATCCAAGCCCTGTGCATATAAAAGACAAGGCATGGATAGGCTCCAATGCCACAATTTTGCCGGGAGTCACAATAGGCGAGGGAGCAATCGTTGCGGCAGGTGCCGTAGTAACCAGGGACGTCATGGCAAAAACCGTTGTCGGAGGGGTTCCGGCAAAACTCATCAAAAAAATCGAATGAAAAATTCCACTACCATCACCTGCAATATACTTAAAAATAGAATCAATTAAAACAATAATTACTTATTTTTAATAAAAATAATAACATCAATATGTTGAATTTTTAAAAGAAGGTTGAAATTCAAATAATCTGGACGGATCCATCCATATCAAAAAATAAAAAAAAGTAGAAGATTTATTTTTTAAATCTTCTAATAGGTATCAATATCAGAGCCAACATCAAAGCCAACAAAGGATTTCCCGTAGCTTTTTCATCTACCGGATGCTTTGAAACAGCTTTTCGCCTATCCTCAGGAGGAGGAGTTTCAGAGATTTCATCATCAACCTCTTCATCAGCTGTATCGTTGTCTGTTGGTTCAACAGGAGTTATATCAACCGTTTCCTTGGTTTCATTAGTTCCATTAGTTCCATTGGTTTCGTTGGAAGGAACCACTGGAGTGTCTTTTCCTATTACTTCTGTTGTGTTAGTGGAATTTGAAAGAGTTGTGTCGTTGAAACCGGCTGTAACAGTATTTGAAAAGTTTCCGGCTTTAGTGGTATTGAAAATTACCCTGAAACTTGCACTGTCTTCCAGTTCAAGAACCTCGTCCAAGGTAAACACATGCTTACCTTCCTTATTTACGCTATGCCTCCAGGTTCCCACCTTTGAAGTAAAGTCCACATAAACAAGCTCGGAGTCAAACTCACTTTCACAAACGAAAACGTTATTCAAATCGACATCACCGGTGTTGGTGACGACAATTTCAAATATTGCCAAATCGCTAATATTGACTTGAGGAGTAATTGTCTTCTTTTTAACTGTCATGTTTGGATTTTCAGCTTTCAAACCTGCAGCGCTGTTGTTGACATTTTTATCCCCTAAACCTGAGGTTGCATTGTTAATTAACAAACCTTCCAGGGTCACACCGAATGTCAGGATAATGGACGCTGACCTTCCAGGTTCCAGAACGTCCAGATACCAGCGATGCAGCTGCTCGTTGTAAGTCCAATTTCCAACTTCTGCCCTCCATGACTGATAGACCAGTCCGTCGGAATGTTCCTTGTCCTCAACCCAGTTGTCATATACCGGAAGATTACCCTTGTTGTTGATAACAAGCCTGTAGTCAACCGTATCTCCAATGTAAATGGTTTTGTTGATTATTGCATCCTTAGTGAAAACCTGATTGATCTCTTCACCGTATGCAAACTTGAAAAGGAACAGGTTCTGCTGGGAAGACGGTGTAACCATTGAGGAATAGTTGATGTACATCAATGTTCCGTTTGGAAGAACCTTACAGGCATTGGCGCTAGGAACCCTGAATCCTGAATCATAAAGCTCAATTACGCTTTGAACTATAGGGTCATCTGAATTCCAGTATTCCCTATCTGTGAATGCCCAAACGTAATTGTGGAATCCTGTCTGCTTCAAGTCTTCAAAGTTATCGAGGAATCTGTAGATCAAAATTTTCAGATACTCCTTGACAGGCTCGCCGTTGATGGAATTCTTTATGAAATCCATGGTATCATCATACACCCCGGTATAAGGATTGAAATTATATAATTCAGAACAGAATCCATAATATCCCGCTTCCGTTTCAAGCATATGTTCAACATCGTGTGAACCTGTAATTTGACCACCATCGATAGCTGGTTTGCTGAAAGCGTCGTCATCACCACTGTTATTATTCAGATATGATTTTGTGACAACATAAACGGAATTTCCAAAATTGGCATTATTGTCAGTGAAATTGGAATCTGTCACCCCTGATGCATATGAAAATACCGCTCCGCCATATGGGGCTGTATTATTTATAAATCTTGAATTTGTTATGTTGGAAAACCCGATGCTTAATGCACCACCATAATTATTCGCTGAATTATCTATAAATTCACAGTTGTCAACATTGACATGGGAAATTGTATTGAGTGCCCCTCCACCATATATCGCATGATTATTAATGAATCTTGAATCAGATAAGGTAGTATAAGCATAATTCATGTCAGTTACGCGATAATAATCATAGGAAAGATGCGCTCCACCACCCATATGGGCGGAGTTGTTAACGAATGTCAAATTGTATAATGTTCCCCATACTGCATTGTGATACAATCCTCCTCCGGCAGTGGCGGCCGTATTGTTTTCAAAATAGGTATTGGAAATGGTCCATCCTCCACCTAAAATAGAGGCTCCACCTCCATGAGACTTTGGAGCGGAATTGTTGATGAAATTACAGTTTTTTAAGGTTCCATAAAATCCACCACAGTAAAGAGCTCCCCCGCCGGTTTTCAGTTGTATATTGTCTGTAAAATTGCAGCCATCGATTGTGGCATAATTACCAAAAATATAGATTGCTCCACCATCGTTATACATTTGCGATGAAGTGGTATTAGCAACATTGTGGATAAATTCTGAATTGGTAATACTTCCTTGGTCTCCCTGTAGAAATATTGCCGCTGCATACTGCCTAGTCGCCACATTATCAATGAATTTACAATCTATAACTTTATGATTATATCCATTCGAATATAGTGCAACGGCACCTTCCCCTTTATTATTGATAAATGTGGAATTAATAATTGATGCATAACTCCCAGAAGTGTATACAACAGCCAATGTTGTTTTACTGTCCTTGAATACCGAATCCATTATCTTAAAATTATTTCCTGATGCTGAGATTGCTGCCCCCCTATAACTGGCATATCCATTTGTGAAAGTTATATTCTTCAAGACCACATCAGATGCACTAACACTAAAAATTGCAACACAGTCGGAAGCGTTTATAGTGTGGCCATTACCATTAATCGTTAATTTCTTATTAATAGAAATTCCACTACTATACACCTTATCTCCTGGAACGTATTTATAATCCTTAGTTAAGTTAATAGTGCTGTCTGCAGCACTACCAGAAATTAAATCAGACAATTCAGTGAAATTTCCAACAGAATCATCAGATAAAACCTCTTCTGTCTGTTCTTGGCCCAACTTGGGAGTTTCAACATCAACAGCATCATCGACATCATCGATATTATCAGTACAGGCAATATCATCTGCAGTAACATTTTCCTGAGCGCAGACCGCTCCAATCGAAACGAACAGTAGCAATAAAGCAATTATCAATAGCTTCGTCTTTTTAATCACTTGTTTTTCACCCCCTTTTAATTTTTTAACTATATTAAAGACTAAAAATATAGCTTATGTTATATTTTTATTTGACAACATATATAAACTTTACATTTACAATGCACATGAAAAAATAATTGAATATACTCAAATCAAGTAATAAAAAAAATTGTTTACATTCATTAAATATGACGGAAAACTGAATATTCATGTAGAATCATGATTAATTAAAAATATATATCATGCAGAACATAGTAAAATATAATTTAAAGGACTGTTTTATTATGTTAACAATTAATCAATGCTACCTGGATTTTGTCGATAAAATCCTAAAGACCGGAAAGGAAACATATAAGGATTCCAATCATCACTTGTTGGAAAGCTTGGGAAATTTCTATATAATTGACGACCCCCTGGATTTGAAGTTCAGGGCAAAATATCAAAACTACACCACAGACATGATGCTGGCAGACATCAAGGCAGGCAAATTCGATATTGAAGGATGCCCAATCAAAAGCGACGCATTATACAACTATGTGCAATCTGTAGAGGATCCTGCAATAATCAACAACACACAAGGATTCGTTTACACCTATCCAAATCGTATCTTCGCCCATTTTGATGTTGACCAATTCGAAAGCATGAAAAAAAGAATCCTGACTGCAACAGGTTCAAACCGTGCTGTGGCAGTTACAATCAACCCAATTGAGGATGCCGAAGAGGAGGACATTCCATGTCTTCAGTTCCTGCAATGCCTTGTCCGTGACAACGAGCTTACAATCCACTGCATATTCAGAAGCAACGACATTTTCGGAGCATTCTACTCAAACATGTTTTTCATTGCCTATCTTGGCCTTAAGATGAAAGAGGAAGTCAACAAGGAAATAATCGGTGAAAAGCTGAACTTCGGAGGAGTGCACTACCACTCAACTTCCGGACATATCTACAACACCGACATTAAAGCTGCACGTAAACTGATTAAAGCGAACAAATAAGGATTACACTATCCTTATCTTATTTTTTATTGTCAATTTTCCGTATTTTGAAGTGATTGTGTATTTTCCCTTCCTGTATTTTTTGGTGATTTTCAACACCGCAATGCCTTTCTTGTTTGTCTTGACCTTATAGGTCTTTCCCTTGAATTTGAAAGTGATTTTTTTATTTTTCAGTATTTTTCCCTTGGAATTGAGAAGCTTGGCCTTGAATTTGATGGTTTTTGATTTCTTGACCTTAATGTCTTTGGTGACTATTGTGGATTTGACCTTTATTTTGTTTGATACCTTATATCCCTTATATTCAGCAGTTATAGTGTAGGTACCAGGCTTTTGGGTGATTTTCAATGAAGCATAACCGTTTTTATTGGTATATGCATAGTACTTTTTGCCGTTTATCTTGAAGGTGACCTTCAAGCCCTTAACTGTCTTGCCGCAATCATCCACAACCTTGACCTTATAGTATTTGCCGGCCCCGTAATAAGCTGTCAGGCCCTTGTTTTGTGTTATTCTTTTGACAACACTGACTGATTGGGTTTTGACCTCACCGGTAACCGGATTTGTTATTTTTACAGAGTAAGTTCCGGGATTCAGATTGACGTTTATTGAAATTTGTCCTTTTCCGTCAGTGATTAAACTATAAGAAACTCCATTGAAAAGCATATTTACCTGCTTGTTTATCAACAGGTTGCCGTTTGAATCCCTTAAGGTGGCCAGATACTTTGAATTAAGTGCATAAGTATATGAATCAAATTCGATTGTGGATTTGACAACAATATTGACATTTTTTGATGATTTTATGTACTCATCATCCCCGATGAAACTGATTTTTGCCTGGTTAGATCCGGCAGGAGCAATAACATTAAAAACAGCAACACCCTGACCATCAGTTCTCTTTTTGATTGTCTGACCGTTGACCGTTAAGTAAACATCCCTATAAGCAATGGCATTTCCATTTTCATCCTTCAATACAACAGAGTAAGCGCCGTTATAGTAAATTATTGCATCCGAAGCGTCAATCCGAGTGTTTTGATGATTGATGTGGAACGAACCTGCCATGTCATCCGCCTCATAAATAGGGCTTATCAGTTCAATGACATAATCATAGTTACCCATTTTGAGGCCTTTGAGGTCGCATAACACATATGATTCGGTTGTTGAATAAAAATGGTCTTCACCGTTGACCCTAAGATTGACAGTGAAACCTCTGGAGGATTCCTTAACTCCAACGGACAGATAAGCATCACATTCATCGATGGCAATGTCTAAAGTCATGTTAACCTTAAGTTTTGAAACAAGTAGCCTTTCTGCATAAACGGATGAATTGTAAATTCCATTGTCATAAAACGTTACGGAAATGGTATTGTTGCCTGTCTGTTTGAAGGTATGGTTGATATATGCTTTTCCATCAGTGAAATCCAAAACGGAAAGCTCGCCGGAGATGAAAAATGCAATCCTTCCGCTTTCAACGGGAGTGCCGTTCAAGTCTGTGACATATGCAACTATATTTACCGGATTGTTGGCCTCATTGGTTGTTATGTTAAGTGATATTTTTGTTTTAATCAATGACAACTCCACCGGCATGTCGGCATGGGAAGGCTTATAGAAGAACAAATCATCATATTGAGCATGGATTGTGCATTTCAAAGATGATACCATAATATTTTCCAGCATTGCGGTACCGTTAACTACATCCACATCATATTTCACGCCTCCAATGTCAAAGATGACATTTCCATATTTTACAGGATTTCCGTATTCATCCACAACCTTTGCGGTGACATTAACAGGATTGTGCTCGCCTGTAACGTTCAGCTCCATGCTAGTGTTGATGAGCGGATTATGCAGTTCGGCATGTGCCATGGAATGGCTGTAGCCGACATCTTCAAATTCAACAGTGACATTTGCTGATTTAAGATCTATTTGCTTTTTGGCAACTCCGTTGACTATGTCGAGAGTGTAGGTTTCATCATCCACCTTAAAATCGAGTTTTCCATGATCAATAGGGTATCCCCACTGATTCAATATCTTTGCAACTATAGTTATCCTGTCTGAGGTTCTCTCTTCAAATGTCAATGAGATTGTTGAATTTATAGGGTTTAGAATTGTAAACGCCTTGATGCATGCCACCTGTGACTCGTAGGTATGGTCAGGATAATCCCAGGTTATATTGAAGAGGTCCCTCCATGTTCTTCCATCATAGCTGATGTATGAAATGTTTTCACGATAGAAGAGATTGTTCAAGCTGATTTTTTCTGAAATCGGCACACCCGCATCCCCGTCAACTGTGATTTTAAACATTACCTCAAAAACATCCCCGACACTGACCGGCAGCAACTGACCCAAATCAATTGTGCGGTAACCTGCAGGAGACTCCCCCAACCTTGTCAATTTCAGATTGCCGTTGACGCTGACTGTGAGCTCCCAACGGGTGCTCTTTTCAAAGTATGTTGAAACGGCCGCCAGATATTCATTGTCTGTTGCGTTGAAAATGTTCTTGTACCATACGGTCTTTGTAGTGTTGAGGAAATAATCGGTTTTGGCTATATCATACTGGTAGTTCTTGTCATATTTCATGGTGTCATTGAACATGAATGCAATTGCAGTGCCCTCATTACCAGGTTTGAGGCATGTGTTGTCGAAATATGAAACATAGAAGTAACCATTATCGCCCCATTCACTGCCCCAGCTGTTCTTCGCTATCCATGCACCCCTTCCAGGAGCTCCTGAAATTTGGAAATTGTCATCCCATCCGACCAGCACGACCGCATGGTCGCAGATATGGTCTCCGGTATAGCACTGCACGTATTTCTTAGAAGTATAATCATAATATGCAACCATATAGATTGGAGCATATACCCCACCATAATCCCTGATGGCTTTTTTGACTGAATTCAAATCGGAATGGCTTGACCTTTTTAAATACAGAATGTTTTGAACATGAAGAATATCATCCAGAATAGGGGAAAGCACTCCAAAATCTGTGTATCCGTCATCTTTTTCAAGAGCAGGGCCAAGCCAGCTTGTCAGATAGCTGAATCCCATATCGTCATATCCTCCCTCATTGGTGTCCATTGACCAGCCATAATGGGAGTAGAGGGCCGCCAGATTCTTCATGTTTTCCTCTGACAGATCAAGATTTCCTGATGCCTTCAACACTGCTGATTCAAGAGTTGACAATATGGCAAATGCCCAGCAGTTTCCTGCATTCTGCTGATTTTTAACAGGAGATACATATCCTTCATCAACAGAGCTGTAATAGCTCGGAAGCGGAGATTCATCATGCACATGGTTGTATAATGTGTAGTTGCCTCCTGTGAATATTAAAGATTCGTTGTCCTGTTTAAAAAGGTCATCATATGCCCCGGCAGTATTGTTAATGTAAGTGAGATTGTTGAAATCTGAATAATCGTTTGAAAGTGAATAGAATGCCCCTGCAAGCAAATCGGCTGAATTGTTTATGAATAAACTATTGCATGCATCAAGAAGATATGACGCATCAACAAACAATCCCCCACCGTTTTTTGCATGGTTATTGGAAAATATTGAATTGTTTAATGTCAGATTGCCGTAAATCTGATAGATGACGCCGCCGTCATATTTGGCCACATTGGCGAAGGCATTAATGTTGTTCAAATTGGCATATGACTTTAAAAGAGCAAATGCCCCGCCAAAAGTAGCATTGCATGAAGAGATTTCCAAATCCTCACCTGTAAATGTTCCTGATTTGATATAAACAGCACCGCCGGCATCCTTGATGCATCTGTCATTGATGAATTTGGAGCGTTTGATTGTCAGTCTTATATCCCTGGAATATTTGGACTCACAGGCAATTGCCCCGCCGTAATTCATGGCAGTGTTGTTGATGAATGTGGAATCAGTGATTTCCAGGACTCCCCCGTTAAAATAAATGGCTCCTCCACAGCCGGCATAATTATTGATGAATGTGCAGTTGGTCAAATGGACATTAACATTGTCATTTGCGCAATAGATTGCCCCGCCCAAACTGTTTCCATATTTGATTGTCTTGACGGATGAAGTGTTTGCAAAAATAACATTTGAAGCGGTGAAATCCCCATAAACGAATATGTTCAGATTACAAATGGTAACGTTTGTCAAAACAAGCGGAGAATTGACAGTTAAAGCTCCGCCATCGCCTCTGACGATTGTCTTTGTTGCATCCTGACCGATGAATGAAACATTGGTATGGGTGTCAATCTGTGAAAATTCATATTCCCCATTTTTAAGGTGAATCACTAAGTTGTCAAGGATTCTGCCGTCGCGCAGCTCCCTGTAAGGATCGTCAACAGTTCCCTCGCCGTGGTCGTTTGTGGCATTGCTGTCGAAGTAAAAGTCACTGGAAAGTGCTTGAGCATCAGCACTGGATTCAAGACTATCGGTAGCATTTTCCTGTGCAAATACTGATGGAACAACCAGCAAAATTAGGAATATTGCCGATAAAATCAGCAATTTACGTTTAAGCATAAAGACCAATCCTATTTTTTAATTCTAATAGTGTTTTTAACTTTCAATTTGCCATAACTAGTGAGGATGGAATATTTTCCAGCCTTATATTTTTTGGTAATCTTTAAAGTAACAATACCTTTTTTATTAGTTTTAAGTTTATAAGTTTTGCCTTTAAACTTGAATGTGACTTTCTTATTTTTAAGGATTTTTCCGTTCTTGTTTAGAAGTTTTGCAGTAAATCTGATTGTCTTTCCCTTTTTGACCTTGATGTTTTTAGTGATTAATGTTGTTTTGACTGTAATCTTATTTGATGCCCTGAAGCCATTATATTCAGCATAAATCCTATAGGTTCCAGGTTTCAGATTAATCTTTAAGGATGCAAAACCGTTCTTATCGGTTTTTGAGTAAAATGTTTTTCCGGCAACGCTAAATTTGACATTAAGTCCGGCAATGAAATTTCCGTTGTCATCGCAAACCCTAACCTTATAGAGCTTGCCTGCACCGTAATACATTTTCAAATCGCCGTTTTGGGATATTCTCTTTACGACAGTGATTGAGTGTGTTTTGACCTCACCGGAAACAGGATTAGTTATCCTGACCTCATAACTTCCAGGATTTAAATTGATGATTAATGAGATTTGGCCGTTGTTGTCGCTGTAGACTTCATGCATCGCTCCGTTTAAAAGCACCTGAACCTTCCTGTTTGCAATTGCACTGCCATTGGAGTCGAGCAAAACAGCAGAATATCTTGAATTGAATGAATAAACATTATTGATGAAATCTATTGTTGATTTTGACCGGATAGTGGCTGTCAGCCTGGACTTGCTGTAATCGTCATCCCCTCCGAATGATATTACGGCAGAATAGTCGCCGCTCATCAAAGCAAGGCGGAAAACTGCAATTCCATTATCGTCAGTTGTCTGATTGTATGTTTTTCCGTCTACAGTCAAATTGAGCGGCCTGCCAGCAACCGCACGGCCTAGCATGTCCTTCAGCTCGACGACATAACCTCCATTATAATATATATGATCATCAGAAGCGTTTAACTGGGTTTTGTGAACGGTAATGTTAAACTCGCCGTTAAAGTCTTTGGCTTCATAGATGTCGCTTATGAATCTTATGCTGTAGTCATAGGTTCCGAAATCAAGGTCTATAATTTCGAATATGGCAAGACCCCTTTTGGATGTGGCATTATAGTCAGTGCCGTTTACATGGAGAATGGCCTCAAATTCCTTTACTGCATCTCCAAGCTCTACACCAAAAGCCACACGAGTTTTATCGATGACAAAATTTAGTGACGGAGTGACCCTGATTTTTGAAACGTTAAATGTTTCAGAGGCATTTGATGAATTATAGAGATAGACATCATCAAAGCTTACCTTGATTGTCTTGATTCCGGTGCTTAAGAATATATGATTGATTTCCACCACACCGTCATCAGCTTCAATTGCATAGAGGTCCCCATCCATATCAAGATATACCCAGCCTCCATTGACCGGATTGTCATCCGAATCAAGCACATCCACCCTGACGTTTACTGGATTGTTGGCTTCGCTTGGTGAAGTGATATTGAGTTTGATTTTTGTATTTATCCTCAACATTTCGATTGATTGAGTGACATTGCATGAGTCATAGTAAAACGAATCAGTGTAGAATGCTGAAACATTCAATTTTAGCGGAAAGACGTTAATGTTTTCAAGTTTTGCAGTGCCGTTTGATACCTTTACAACGTATTCCTCACCATCAATGATGAAAGTCACATATCCGAATCTTGCATATTCATTGTTTGAATCGCGTATGACTGCAGTGACGTTCAGCGGATTGTAGAAATTATCAATTATGAGGGAAATGTTTGTTTCAACCAATGGATTGTGCAGTTCAAGGTCAACCCTTGATGAAACATACCCAACGGCATCAAATTCGGCAGAAAGGCTTGCATTTACCAAATCAATGTGCTTTTTAGCTATGCCGTTTACCGATTTGACGACATATGTCTGATTTCCGACAGTGAATGTTACGTTGCCTGAGCACGGATATCCCCACTGGTTCAATACACGGGCGATTATATCTGCGCAGTCGCCGGTCCTGTTTTCAATGGACAATTCCAATGTGGTGTTTATCGGATTTGAAACGGTGAAGGCCTTAATGCATGCAACCTGTGAGTTGTAAGTGTGGTTTGGATATTCCCAAGTCAAATTAAAAAGATCTGTCCATGAATTGCCATCATAGCTTATGAATGAGATATTTTCACTGTAATACATGTTGTTAAGGCTTATAATCTCTGAAATAGGAACTCCTGCATCTCCGTTGACTGTAATTTTAAATATTATCTCAAATACATCCCCCACAGCAAGTGGAATCATCTCATCGAGATTGAATGTGTAGTATCCCGGAAGTGAAAATCCAGACTTCATTGCCCTTGAAACATTATTTATGTTGATTGTCATATTCCAATCGGCGCTTTTTTCAAAGTATGTTGAAACGGCAGCCAGATATTCATCATCCGTTGCTGTGAATACGTTTTTATACCAAACAGTGGTGGTGTTGTTAAAAAGGTAATCGGTTTTTGCCAAATCATACTGATAGTTCTTGTCATACCTTATGGTGTCATTGAATACGAATGCGATTGCCCCTTCACTTTCTCCAATGGCAGGGCATGACCTGTCGTAATATGAAACGTAAAAGTATCCGTCACTTCCCCAGTTTGCGCCCCAGCTGTTCTTTGCTATCCATGCACCCTTGCCCGGAGCTCCGGGAATTAAAAAATCATCGTCCCAGCCAACCAGTGAAACCGCATGATTGCCTGACAGAAATCCATTATAGTACTGGACATACTTCTTAACGGCAGAATCATAATGGGAATACATGTAAATTTTAGAAAACACCGCTCCGTAATCCATAATTGCCCTTTTGATTGAATCCAAATCGTCATTGGAAGTCTTATTTAAAAACAGCATGTTTTGAACATGCAGAATGCTGTCCAATACGGGTGACAATACACTCAGGTCGTTATATACATCATCCGTTTCAAGTACAGGTCCCAGCCAGCTTGTAAGATAACCGAATGCCATATTATCATAACCGCCTCTGTTGGTGTCCATTGACCATCCGTAATAGGAATAGATGGATGCCAAATTCTTCATGTTCTCTTCAGACAAATCAAGCTCCCTGCCTGAAGCCTTCAATATGGCAGATTCAAGAGTCGCCAATGCAGCAAAAGCCCAGCAGTTGCCTCCATTCATTTGATTCCTGACCGGAGTTACATACCCTTCATCCAAGGAACTGTAATAGCTTGGAAGAGTTGAATTGGAACCGGCATGATAATACATCGAATAATTGCCGCTTGAAAATATCAGTGATATATTGTCCTGATTGAACAAATCATTATGCTCGAAAGCGGAATTGTTCAGGTATGTGATATTGTTAAATTCATATAACTCATTTACAAGAGAATAAAATGCTCCTGCAAGCAAATCGGCAGTGTTATTTACAAAGGACACATTATTGACAGAAAGCATATCCAAATTGCAGACGAATAATCCCGCCCCATTTTTGGCATGACTGCCTGATAAAAATGAATTGTTCAATGTCAGATTGCCGTAAAACTGATAAATGACTCCTCCGTCATATTTTGCGGAATTGTTGAATGCTGAAATATTTGTCAATGAAGCGTTACAGCTTAAAAGAGTGAATCCTCCTCCAAAACAGCCCTGGCAATTGGAAATGTTTAAATCCTCAGCGGCCAGCTCTGCGTACTTGAGATAAATTGCGCCGCCCGCATCCTTTATAGAAACATCTTCTGTGAACTTTGAACGCTTAATCACAATCCTGTTGCCGTTGAAATAATTGGATTCCCATGCAATTGCCCCTCCATAATCTGAAGCCGTGTTTTTAATGAAACTGCAATCAGATGCCTCCAGAATGCCTCCGTTCAAATAGATTGCACCTCCACAGGCTGCACGGTTATTTACAAAGGAACAATTTGTCAGATATACATTGTAGCTAGAGCGTGCACAGTAAATGGCTCCCCCGCAGCTTGTGCCCTTTTGGCTATTGGATAAGGCAGAAGAGTTGGCAAAAATGGAATTTGAGGCAATCAGATCTCCCTGATTCAATATATTCAGGTTGCAGATAGTGACATTCGCCAAAGACAAACGTGAATTGGCAACCAAAACACCCCCGCTGCCCCTGATAACGGTATCTGGTGCATCCTCACCAATGATTGAAATGTTTCTATAGGAGCTGAATTGCAAAATGTCATAGTTTCCGTTCTTTAGATGAACAACGGAGTTGTCGGTGATTCTTCCATTGCCCATATTTTTATAGGGATTATCAATCGTTCCATTTCCATTATCATCTGAAGCATTGGAGTCAAAATAAATGTCATCGCAAATAGGTTGAGCGTCCAGACTGGAATCCAGACTGTCTGTTTTGTTATCCGCACCAAAAGCTGAAGGAATAACCAGTAAAGAAATTAAAACTATTAAAAATAATAGCAATAATTTATTCCCACGCAATTAAATCACCTATTTGACAATTTTAATAGTATTCTTGATTTTCAATTTACCATAACAGGAGGTAATGGTGTATTTTCCCTTCCTGTATTTCTTATGAATCTTCAGGGTGGCCTTGCCTTTCTTATTGGTTTTTACCTTATAGGTTTTGCCCTTGAATTTGAATGTGATCTTTTTATTCTTAAGGATTTTGCCGTTTTTGTTTACAAGCTTTGCAGTGAACTTGATGGTCTTTCCCTTCTTGACCTTGATGTTTTTGGTTATTATAGTGGATTTGACTGTAATCTTATTTGATACCTTGAATCCCTTATATTCTGCGGTTATTGTGTATTTGGCAGGCTTCAATGAAATCATAATTGATGCGTAACCGTTTGCATCGGTTGTTTTTATGTATTGCTTTTTATTTAATGTGAAAGTGACTTGGACGTTTTTGGCTATGTTTCCTTCATCATCAAATACTCGAACCTTATAGTATTTTCCTGCACCATAATACATTGTCAAATCCTTGTTTTCATTAATTCTTGGCAGTACCTTGATTGTTTGAATCTTAACCTCATTATTTATCGGATTTATGATTTTAGCCGAATAAGTAGCAGGGCTTAAAGTAATGTCGATAATTCCTATACCATTTTCATCGGTGATTACATTATAATTCTTAGATCCTACAGTGACTAAAACTGCTGTCTGATTCAATGGATTTCCATAATTGTCCAATAGGGCAAATGAATATTTAGAGTCGTAGGTCCTTGTCGCATCATTTGATAAAATCGTAGTATTCACGCAAACATTAGTTGATGCGTTTGACAAGCCATAATAGTAATCCAATCCATTATATGTCACATAAATATCATTCAAGCCCAAATTCCTAAAGCAGTAATCCAACCGTGAAGTGCCATTGCTGAGATTAACAACATAGTGTGTTCCATCAACTGTGAAGGTGACATTGCCAACATCAAGGGCATTTCCGTACTGGTCGGTAACGTTAACCATGATAACAATAGGATTATACCCGTTCAAAACTGACAGGGAAACATTTGTCTTTACCAAACTGACATCAAAGTCCTGGTAGGTACTTGATATATTATAATAATAGATTGGATTAAAAATTGCTGAAACATTATGTTTACCTATTTCAAGCACTTTTGTCAGTGTTGCAGTACCATTGATGACATCTATAGTATATGGAATGCCATCAACAGTTAATGTGACATTTCCACAATTTATAAGATATCCATATTCATTATATACAAATGCAGTGATGTTAATCGGATTGTTCTCGTTGATTACAAGAGAAATGCTGGTATTCAACAATTCCGTATTGAATTTGAATGAATCATTTGATGATATGTAGCCTGCATTATCAAATACTGCTGAAACTTCATACTCACTGATGTTTAAAGGTATTTTAAGTGTAGCCAAACCATTAGCAACGTTAATGAAATAGCTGCTGCCGTTAACAGTGAAAGTGACGACACCACCAGTTACAGGAAGATTATACTGATTTAAAACATGAGCCCTTATTTCAAATACGTCAGTGACATCAACTGATAATTTGGTGGTTGTATCTATTATATCGAATACTGTAAATGCCTTAATGCATGCAACTTGTGTTGCATAGGTATGTGATGAATATTCCCATTCAAGACCATAGAAATCAGTCCAGTTTTCACCGTCATAACTTATGAATGAGATGTTTTCATGAAACATTTGCTTGTTTATTGGAATATCTTTGTATATTATGTGTTCGGAAATCGGAACGCTTGCCTCCTTATCTGTGGTAATCTTGAATTCAACTTCAAAGACATCTCCAACGGCAAGTGGAATGAAGCTGCTCAACTCGATTGTTGAATAGCTAGGAGTTGCAGTTCCTGACTGGACATGTCTTAAAACATCATTTACATATATTGACAGGTCCCAGACAGTGTTCTTTTCAAAATAGGTTGAAACTGCAGTTAACCATTCATTGTCGGTTGCTGTAAATCTGTTCTTGTACCATACAGTGTTTGATTCGTTTAAAAAGAAATCAGTCCTTCCACTTACGTCATACTGGTAATTCTTATCGTATTTTATTGAATCGTTGAAAAGGAAAACGTATGTGGAAAAGGGATTGTTTAACTGTGCCAATCTGGTATCATAATATGAAACATAATAATAACCATGATCCCCTGATCCGGCACCCCAACTGTTTTTGATTATCCAGGCACCGTCGCCAGGAGGTGTTGTTTTAAAGTTGTTTTTTGAATAGTTGTCATCCCATCCGACAATTGCAACTGCATGGTTTGCACCCTTATCTGTCCTATACCAATAAAGATTATTTCCTTTACTGTATAAATCAGTCCCCCCATCTTTCGCAGACTGAAACACGTGAATTGTTGTTGAAACGGCACCATAGCTCATTATTGCCCTTTTGATTTCATCATTGTCAGTGTAGCTTGACCTTGTTAAAAACAATATATTCTGAACATGGAAAATGCTATTCATGACCGGAGACAATACCTCACCGACTATATAAATGTCCTGAGTTTCATTGACCGGACCCAGCCAGCTTGCAAGGTAAGCATGAGCCATACGGTCATATCCTCCGGCGTTTGTTTCCATTTGCCACCCATAGCTTGAAAATGTGGCCATCAGATCCTTCATATTCTCTTCGGAGAGATCATATGTGGCTCCTGTAGCCTTCAGGATGCATGACTCAAGTGAAGCCAATGATGCAAATGCCCAACAGTTTCCATTGGATCCCTGACTTTTAACAGGAGTTACCATATGATAATCCCGTAAATCATAACTGGAAGGCAAATCGGAATCATAATATGAACCTGATTGTATAAGCAGGTAATTTTGAGAAGAGTTATAGTTAAGATTGATTGCTTCACATTCATAAACGTCATTTTCAAAACTTGCAACGTTGTTGAAAAATGAATTCATTAATGACTCATTCAAAATGGATATGGGGTTCAGATTTCTGCTGATTGCTGAGTAGACTGCACCTGCAATGCTTACAGCAGTGTTATCTGCAAATGTATTGTTAAACGGTATGAAATTGTTCACCTCATCAATAAAGAGTGCTCCACCGTCTTTTGCAGTATTGTTATAGAAAGCAGAGTTTTGAAGTGAAAAGGAACCGAAAAGCGCATATACTGCACCTCCGCCATACCTTGCAGTGTTGTTTCGGGCAGTCACATTAGTCATATTAAGAGTTGAATACAGTGCAGTTATCGCTCCGCCCATTTTGGATGTGGAATTGATTATCTCCATGTTTCTGCAAACAAATTCGGCTTCACGAAGATAGATTGCTCCACCATATCTCTCTGCAGAGTTATTCACGAACAATGAATCAACGATTTCCAGACTGCCTCCTGTAATGCAGACTGCACCGCCTGATATTGCACTACAATTCAAAAAGGTACAGTCTTTCAGATATACTTTTGTATTGGAAAAGGTAGAACTTATTGAACCGACTGTGGAATCTTTGAAAATGACATTTGTAGCATTAATAATTGAATTGGAACGGTCTGAAATGGAAAGACCAACCAAGGTCAAATTCTTAAGAGTGATTGAACTTTCTGCAATAAATCCAACATGATTCGTATATTTGATTATTGTGCTTTGGGGATTTTGACCTATCAGAGTTATGTTTTTACTGCTAACCTGGGCATTCAACGGATATTCCCCATCCTTCAGATGAATAATGGAGTTGTCCTTAACCCTGTTTGATGTAAGGTTCCTGTATGGATTGTCCTGAGTACCGTTTCCATCATCATTTTGAGCATTAGCATCAAAATAGTAATCTGCATTAAGGACATCATCATCGACACTAGATAATGCATCCTCATCGATTACCGCAAAAGCGGTCTCATTATCCATAGCAAAACATGTCGGAATCACAATCAATAACAAAATCAATATTGTTGTTAATGCGATAAATTTTATATTCTTCAAACAATTTACCCCCATCGCACCAATTTGAACACAAAAAATTGGCTAAATGTATAGAATATAGTTATATCAGTTTTTTATAATATAAATAGGTATCATTTGAAGAATTGAAAAATGCAAAATTGGACACGAAAACCTATCTTTTAACGGTTATCCTGTTCTTGTTTTGAAGCTTGCCGTATTTGGTGGTGACAGTGTATTTGCCCACTTTCAGGTTCCTGATTTTGATTGTAGCAATGCCTTTCTTGTTGGTTTTGGCCTTGTAGACTTTACCTTTGATTTTGAAGATGATTTTTTTATTTTTAAGAACCTTTCCATTCTTACTGAGAAGCTTGGCTGTGAATTTGACTGCCTTGCCCTTTTTGGCCTTGACGTTTTTGGTAATCAAAGTAGGTTTCACAGTGATCTTATTGGATACCTTAAATCCCTTATATTCTGAAGTGATTACATAGTTTCCGGAATTTAATTTTATCCTGAGTATCGCATAGCCGTCCTTATCTGTTTTAATGAGGTAGGATTTCTTGTTGAGAGTGATTCTTGCTTCAAGGTTGCCTGCAAATTCACCGTCATCATTGCAGAGGCGGATTTTATAAGTAAGGTAATTGCCGTAATAAATGGAAGCGTCCCTGTTTTCAGCAATCCTTTTTATGACATTGACTTTTTGGGAGAGTTTCTCACCGGAAACGGGATTTGAAACATAAACATCATAGCTGCCCGAATCGGCAGGAATGATGAATGTCGCCTTTCCGCTACTGTCGCTGACCACATCATAATCCCTATTATTGAAAGTGAATGTGACAACGGCATTAACCAATGCACTGCCATCCCTATCCAATAGGCAAACATCATAATTTGAATTAAGTGCATAATTTTTAATTTCAGGCAAAACAATGGTTGATTTGACTGTTACTGTTGATGTATTTTGGGATTTGATGTGTGAATCGTCACCTTCAAAACTGACGGTAATCTGATAAACTCCATTCATTAGTCTGACAGGTATCAGTGCAGTTCCGTTTTCATCAGTATAATATATATTATCATCAATTGAACAATTGACCTCACGGCCGACAACCGATTGAGATAACTGGTCGGTCAATCTGATTTCTAAAAATTCGCCGCTGTTATATGTTGTTGTCAGGTCATTTGCCTGAATGGATGTTCTTTTAACATTTACAAAAAAGGAAGTCGAATTAGCTGATTTGTAAAAGTCGCTGACCATTTGAGCTTCAACGACATATTTTCCATAATCAAGACCAGTGAAATTCAACTGAAATTGGCCATCAGTTAGCTTAAAGCTTGAACTGTGATTGTTTATAGTGATTATAAGGGTTTCGTTTACCTGTTGGCAAGATTTGAAATGAATATTGGCATTGTTGAAGTCCTGAACAACAGAGATGTTCAACATCAAATCAACCGGCAGAACATCATAGGAGATATGATTTGCTGAAAGACAATAATTTGAAGCATTAAAAACAACGGAAATGTTATTTTTACCTACTGCAAGCGGTATCAGCCTGCCATTATCATACTCCACATTGTTGACTGTGAAAGTTATTGTCCCCTCGCTGACGCTTTGGTTGAGCTGGTCAAAAACATCAGCCTCAATGTCAAAGAGATTGAATGAATTGTAGCTGATGCGTGTAATGTTGATTCGGGTTTGGGATTTGGTCACATTGACCCATGAAGAGTTTTTAGAGGCAGCATATGACTGGTCACCTTCAAAGACAGCTTCAAAGGTATGGTTTCCCACATTGAAGAGAACCGGAATGGAAAAACAGCCGTCATGAACGGTGCCATTTTGGAAATCCGCGCCATCAAGAATTATTTTGATTTGAGTGTCATTCAACGGCTGGCCCAGCTCATCATATAACTTAATTTCAATGGCCTCACCGCTTCTGTAGAATGTTTCCACATCACTGACGCTAAGATATGTCCTTTTGACGTCCACAAAGAAGCTGGTTGAATTATCGGCTGTGAAATAATCGCTTATGAGAGTGACATTGACAGTGTAATTGCCATAGTCCAAATCTGTCAGGTTCAAGCGATAGACTCCATCTACGGTTTTAACAGTCTGATTTTGGCCGTTAATGTCAATCAGGATTGTCTCATTAATCATTTGTGAAAAGGTGAATGTGAGATATGCATCCTTTAAATCCTGAACGACAACAATATCCGCATCCAATGCAATCGGTGAAACCTCATAGGTTGTGCTTGAATTTGATGAATAGTAGTTTGGAGATTCAAAAACGGCAAATATGCTGTTCAAACCTAAGGACAAAGGCACCTTAACTGATGCAATGCCCTTATATATTTCAGCAGTGTAGTTTGCTCCATTCACATAAAATGTCACGTTTCCATTGCCTGCAGCATTGCCGTTCTCATCCAAAACATTAGCAGTAACATTATACAAATCCAGCATGTCATAGGTAACGTTCAATGACTGGACTGTTGAATTTAGGGTAATGAATTGAGTGAACCCCTTGATGCATGCAACCTGGGAGTTATAATGATGATTAAAATAATAAGGGGAAGGATAGTAATGTATCAAATCATACAGGTCATACCAGGTCTTGCCGTCGTCATAACTGACAAATGACATGTTTGGAGAATATGTAAGCTTATTGAGAGACATATATTCTGAAATCGGAAATCCTACATCGCCGTCAACGGCAATCCTGAATATTATTTCAAACAAATCCCCTTTAGCCAAAGGAATCGGATAGTCCAGATTTATAGTGAAATATCCCGGAGTGGCGGAACCGTTTTGGACAATCTGAAGAAGGCTGTTTACATAAACGAGAACCTCCCATTGGGTGTCTGTATTGAAATATGTTGAAACGGCGGCCAAAAACTCATTATCCATTGCATAATATGCGTTTTCATACATGACGGTGTTGACAGTATTATAAAAATAATCAGTAGGTCCTGAAACTTCATGCTGATAATTCCTGTCGAAATGGATGGTGTCATTCAATATGAATGTGAGTGAGGAGTAGGTTCCAGGCCTTGCAAATGCCTTATCATAATAGGATATATAGAAATATCCTCCTGTGTGATATTGGCTTAGCCATGATTCGCCCCAACTGTTTTTTGCAATCCATGCACCTCTTCCAGGCGCTCCAGGAATATAAAAATTGTCATCCCATCCGACAATTGCCACATCATGATTGACATTCTCATCGCCTGTGTAGTAATGGTATATCTTTCCGTCATAAACTCCGGCAATATCATAATACATTGATGTTGAAACGGCCCCATAATCCAAAATGGCCTGCTTGATTGCATCATTGTCTGTTGCATTATCCCTTTTAAGATACAAAACGTTTTGGACATGCATGATGCTTTCCAAAACAGGAGATATGTGACTCAAATCATCATACATGTCATCACTTTCGTTTAAAGGACCAAGCCAGCTTACGAGATAAGCCACTGCCATCCCTTTATTTCCACCGCCGTTAGGCATCCAATCTTTAAATCCGTAATCGGAAAAGTGTGCCATCAGGTTCTTCAGGTTCTCTTCAGACAGATCCAAAACCTCACCTGATGCCTTCAGTATGCATGATTCCAGAGAGGCCAGTGCAGCAAAAGCCCAGCAGTTTCCCCCATCCCCCTGGTCCTTGACCGGAGTGACATAACCGTCATCTCGCAAATCATAATGGGAAGGCAATGCTGATACGGATGTCTGATTGAAGACATACATCGAATAATTTCCATTGCCAAGTGTCAGATTGATGCCTGAAGTGAAGTATGTCTCATTAAAAAGAAATGCGGAGTTATTAAAAAAGGTGTTTGTTGTCATATTACAGTGTGAAAGGAGAGAATAGATAGCACCGCCATAATTTGAAGCAAAATTGCTTGTGAATTCATTGAATGTTATGTTATGCACATTTACATCATCAATGAAGAGTCCCCCTCCGTTTCTAGCAGAGTTATTGATTAGTCTGGATGAATTCAAAAAGATTGAACCATAAATCTGATAGATTGCTCCACCCTCATACCTTGCGGTGTTGTCCATTAAAGTCACATTATTCAAATCCAAATCAGAATTAATCGAAGTGACTGCAGCACCGAATGTGGCTGAAGAGTTGGAAACACTCATATTGGAAGCTGATAGGCTTGAAGACACCAGATAAATGGCCCCTCCAGCATCATTTGCTGATGAAACGTTTGAAAAACGGGTATTGTTTATGATAATTTTAACCCTTGATTCGGCAGCTATTGCCCCGCCGTAGTTGTATGCAAGGTTATTGTAAAACAGTGAATTCACGATGGTCAGGCTGCCTCCCCGGACATAGACTGCGCCTCCGTATTCCGCCTGATTGCCAACGAATATACAGTTATCCAAATGGATATCCCTGTTTGACGGCGCATAGATTGCACCCCCATATGAATCGTCCTTAACATGAGCCGGAAGCATATTTTTGAAAATCACGTTTGAAGCGTTAAGCGATGCCAAATTGATAATCATGAAATTGGTTAATGTAATGTTTCTGAAATTGACTGTACCATTGACGGTTAAATTAGAACCGTTACCGTCAAGTACTGTATCCTGTGCATCCGCACCATAAAATGAGATGTTTGAAAAGATTCTGGAATTATTGAAAACATACTCCCCGCTGGCCAAATGGATAACTGAATCGTCATTTATCCTCTCATCTGTGAAGTTGTTGTAGGGACTGTCAGCCGATCCGTTGCCGTCAATGTCAAGACCCATATCAAAGTAATAATCGGTCTGATTTACAATATCAGTCCCATTTTCCAACCCGTCACTGAGCATTGTGTCATTATCGGCCGCAAAGCAACAGGAAATCATCATCAGAACTGACAATGCCATGAATACAATAATTGATAACTTTTTCAAAATGTTCACCAAAGATTAACGGATTACACTTAAAACAATGTAAAATGTATCTATAGCATTATGTTTGTTTTAATATTATATATCAATTGCTAAAAAAAAAGAAATTTTAATTAATGAAGTTGAATTGCTCTTCATTAATTAACATATAATTTATCAAGTCGGATGAATCAAGATTTTCACGATTCAAATCGACTGCTGTGATTTGTGAGTTATGATATGTCCTGTAATAGAGAATTGCCCTGTTGGTGTTGTAGCATGAGGTGTATATGGTATACTCATACAAATCAGGGTCATCTATGAAAGTGCAGCCGTTCTGCTGTTCAACAGACCCCAGAATATGGAAAAACTGACCTACGCTGCTTGCCTCATCATTATCAGAATAGGAGTTTGCACGGGTAAATGCAACCTTTGCAAACCTTGAAGCAGATGACAGGTCACCCGGAAGACCTATTGCACCCATTCCTCTTGAGTACTCCTCCAAATCAACGCCAAATGTGTTTTCAGGATTTTTGTTGGACAAACCCCTGTAATTATTCAGGTAAAACAGCTGCTTGTCAAAGGGAGGGTTGTTGGTCAAGACACCTACAGGATTGTCATAGACCTTAAGGCCTTCTGCCAACGGTTCAACGACAATCGCTTCAACCTCATCGGAAATCATCCAGTGAAGCGGAGACAATGGAAGCTCGTCGGCAAAGTTAATGTTTACAAGATTGATATCGCCCAATGCCTCACGGGCTTCAGACACGCTGGAGCAGGTACCAAGCAGATATGGAATCAGCTCAAAGGGAGTGATGTTAATCATATCCTCTTCAAATTCCCTGTAGACTGCATTTCCGGCAAAGTTCAGACCTGCAATGGCCAATCCCTTTTCATTGCATGCATCATAATATAAGGGATACTCGTCAATGCCTGCAGCCATTCCAATCATGGCATAATGGGTTTTAATATCATCTATTTTTCTGAATTTAAGCTCATAGTTTCTTGGAGTTACCGTTACCCTTTCGTTATAGGATATTTCATAGTCAAAGTTACGGCCAAAATAATGATTATCAGTTATATAATTGCTTGCTGTGCACATTTTATCACCTTATAAGAAATTTGAATAGTTCAAGGCCCTTTGCTTGATATCAGCAAATGTATCATCAACCAACAGTTCCCCGTCTTTAAATACAGTCTGAAGGTAATTTTCACCTTCACTGTCAATTGAAACTGTTTTAAAAGATTTGTTCTCCTTTATCAGCTTGAATCTTCCTGTCTTTGACTTTTTACTTGAATCAAGAGGATTCTTGAATATGTCATGCCAGACACCGTCACGCAATTGGGCTGAACATTTGAATGCGTTTCTTTGTGTGTCACGGTTGACGGCAGTGTGCAGTCCTCCGCCCATACCGAATATGATGTTCTGGGCTGCCCATCCTGCGGATTTCATTGCAAAGAGGATGTCACGGATTTTCTGATAGTTCAGGCCGTCACCCCACAATAGTCCTATGTTCAAGTCAAAGACCTTATAGCCCTTGTCGGTGAGATGGCTTCCAAATCCTTCTGAAAGCAGATTCAAACAGTCAATGGTTGTGGATACGGGCTCACCGCTGTCCGGCCTGAATACGATCTTGTTATCCTCACCATCCAGGAAATTCAGAATGGCCTCATTCAGTTCTGTTCCGGATTTTCCCGCTTCTTCAAGGAAGTTCCTGTAGTTGTATGAATCTATAACCATTGACAGCACTCCATCCTTTGCATTATCGATTACATTTAGAACCTGTGAAATTTCACCCTCAGGACCAAGGGAAGTCATTACGCTGTGTTCTGTTGCCTGGACTGAAAATCCGTATAGGTTGGAGTCGTTGTAATAGTTTTCAGGCATGGTCAGTGCCGCAATGGTGTCTGTTCCTGAAAAGCTGAGCAGATGGGCTGATCCGGAAAGCATGGCTGATTCTGTTGAAGTTGCTCCCCGGTATCCGAAATCATGGAGCATGAAATCCAGATTATCCTTTACGGAGCCTGTCACTTCAAGATAGAAATTGCATAGCTTTCTGACCTCTGCAGAGAGAGTTGCAACGGTTGAAGGATACCATACCTGCAAAAGCAATGGCTCCAAGTAATTAGGCAGCCAATAAGACTTGTCATCAGTATTCTCGACTGTCATCAGGGCATTTCCCACATCAACGGGAGTTCCTTCAGCGACCGCCTTTATTTCAATCGGCAAATAGCCGTCATGCTCATCCAAAATGTATTGCCATCCGTCCCTGTTGAAGATATCAGGACCGATATGATTGGCAATCAGGTTGTCTGCCTCGTCAATCTTTTCCTGAGTGACAATACGGCCTTCAAGATATTTCTTGATGAGGTATTGAAGTCCGTAAAAAATTGTTTTGTTAAACTCAGCACCTACTCTACTTTCAAGGTATGAATAAATCTTTTCAGTGCCTTTAGGATAGAAATAGTGATGAGTTACCTTATAACTGTCTGTTAAAAGACAAATGTTGTTTTCTATCATAATATCACTTTTTAATAGATATTAGATAGTTGAATAATATAAATGTTACGAAAAAAAGAAAAAAGAAAAAAAGAATCTAGATGTAACTAGTGTCTTGTTTTCTGAAGTGTGCTTGTGGGTGATCGCATAATGGACAAACTTCCGGAGCTTCTTTTCCATAATGGATGTATCCGCAGTTGTTACATTTCCATGCGATTTCTTCATCTTTCTTGAATACTTTGTCAGCTTTGATTTTGTCGGACAATGCGTTGTACCTTTCTTCGTGTACCTTTTCGGTTGCACCTGCTGCATCGAATAATGCTGCAATGTCGTCAAAGCCTTCTTCACGTGCGGTTTCTGCAAATTCTTTGTACATTACGGTCCATTCATGGTTTTCACCTGCAGCTGCATCTGCAAGGTTGGTTAAAGTGTCAGGCACTCCTCCACCATTCAATAATTTGAACCAGATTTTTGCATGTTCCTTTTCGTTGTCAGATGATTCTTGGAAAATTTCTTTAATTTCAACGTAACCATCTTTTTTAGCCTGGGATGCGTAAAATTCATATTTTACACGAGCTTGAGATTCACCAGCGAGTGCTGCTTTCAAATTTTCTTCGGTTTTAGATCCTTTTAAATCTGCCATTTTATCATCTCCTTTTGTATAATATTAATCATATGATATTTATAGTTTTAGTTACCAATCAGTTACAAATCACCATGTTAGAACTTCCCTATCAATTTTGAAATCACCATATGAGATATAGCCGACATTCCTGTCGCCTTCGAAAATTTTCAGTGCCAAATCCTCTTCAACGCCTGAAATATAATCCTTCAGCTCCTCATATGCATTCCATTTGATTGAATGCTTCATGAACTGGTTTGCGGGAAATTCCCATCTCAGATTATCCCCCTGATAATACTGGATTATTCCATCGGCATACTCCTTTGCCTGCTCATCAAACAGATAATCCCCATCAACCAGCCCCTTGATGGATACGTCGTTATGGCGAGGGTGTCTGATTAAAAATAATACCATTTTGTTCATTAAATCACAAAATTAAAAAAAAGAAAAAAAGTTAAAGAGCTTATTTGAAGTTGGTAGCTCTTTCTTCGAAGTGTGCTTTTGGAAGTCCACATACAGGACATTTTTCAGGTGCGTTAGGTCCTGAAAATACGAATCCACAGTTTTCACATTTCCATTCGATTTCTGCTTCTTTGTTGAATACAGCATCGTTTTCAACATTAGCGAGTAAGGTTCTGTATCTTTCTTCGTGTTCTTTTTCGATTGCTCCCACTTTTTCAAATAAGAATGCAATCATTGGGAAACCTTCTTCTTTTGCGGTTTCTGCGAATTCTTTGTACATGGAAGTCCATTCTTCGTTTTCACCGTCTGCTGCTGCGTTGAGGTTTGCTATTGTGTCTGGAATTTCTTCATCGTGTAACAATTTGTACCAGATTTTAGCGTGTTCTCTTTCGTTTTTGGAAGTTTCCATGAAAATATCGTGGATTTGAACGTAACCTTCTTCTTTTGCTTTTGCAGCAAAGTATTGGTATTTAGTATGTGCTTGGGACTCACCAGCAAAAGCTGCTTGTAAGTTTGCTTCAGTTTTTGTACCTTTTAATTCAGCCATTTTATACATCTCCATTTAAATAATTGAAGTATCTATTCTATATAGAATAATATAATATATGAAAATTATCATTTAAAAGTTTATTGAAAATTTTAAAAAAAAAAGATAGCTTAAAAAAAATTTAAGCTATATCAGAATACAGGAGTCCGGATGCCCTTGCAGCGAAGAATGACAAGTATGGAGTTACTATAATGGACAAAATACTGAATCCTGCTATATAAGCGTTTAATCCTGATATAATGCAATTGATAACAAGAATAATTACAAATATGAGGACTGTAAGTCCAATTACCTTTCCAAAGCCTATTCTTCCAATGTCCCTGAATGCTTCAGGAATGTTGACGGCATATCCGAGGCTGTCTGTTTTTGCAAGCCTGCATTGACCCATGATTTCAAGGAATCCGAAGATTACAAACAATATGAATGCGACAATACCGACAATGATTAATGAATTTCCGAAACTAATAATCATTGACTGTGGAACGACATCTGCAATTGTCACTGTTGCATTTGCAGGAGCGGCCATTGATGCATACATCATTCTAGTAAACATTATTGAAGCCATTCCAAATAAGTTTGTAACCCATCCAAGGATTAAAACGACTATTGCCGGAATTATGAAGTAGACAATATTTAAAACCACAAATTTAATACCTGTTACAAGGTTTTCTTTCCACATAAATTGAGGTGCACTTTCCTCATGTTCAATTCCGGATCTTATAATGCTTACAATATATCCTGTAGTTATAAAACCCAAGATTAAAGCGGCGATAAATGCAATGACTCCGATAATAATCCAAAATGATTGAGATGCCACGCCTATTGCCAAATATATAATTCCAAATGCTCCCAATAGGACAGAAACTACTGAAAGAGCAATGTATACTGCAAGTTTCACTATATCCTTTGAGGGAAATACCATGGCTTCCTTAATTATTTCCATTATTTCCATTTTTTTCACCTTTAAAAATCAATCACTCAAGTGAGTCGACAAAAATAATATATTCATTACTGTATATTAAGGTTGTTACAAAATGAAAAAATGTCAAATTAATATTGCAAAAAAAAAGAAAAAAAGGATGAATAAAATTATTCATCTACACCGAAGGATTTTTTGAGCAATTCAGCGTTTACAAATCCTTCCTTATACATTTTACCAGTAGTTAAATCATTGATTACTACTTCTGCAGGAGCAAACATTCCCTTATCGATTTGATAGAAGTCGAATCCTGCATCTTTGAATACATCGAAGAATGGTTTACCATATCCGTCAGCAGCGGAAGATGGCAATTGAGCAGCTACAGCAGCAATGTCATCTCCTTCTTCGGATTCAACATAGTAGTAGGTTCTTCCACCGAACAGTACTGCATCGTTGGTTTTACCCATTGCCTTCAAGCCGTCAGGGTCAACAGGTGCAATAGGTGCAATACCTGCAGCATGCTTAACTTTGGTAACATCGAATTTAATGAATTCCAACATTTTGTAAGTTCCGTTTTCAACAACTCTTCCTGCAATTTGGATGGATCCAACGAGAGAAGAAGTAGGAGCTACAAGCAAGTAAACATCTTTAACGTCAACGTCACATTCATCAGCAATGTATTGAGCGACTTCATCACCTGGCAAGACATCAGCTTCCAGGGTCAGGATAGCCAAATCAGCGCCTTTGTCATCGTAGCCGATTTCTTCATAGGTTTCTGCAGGCTTTAATGAGATTGCTCTTGCAGGTCCTGAACCCAATGCAAAGAAATCACCGACAGATACTGACCAACCTGCCTTTTGAGAACCTAAAGTTGAAATTGAAGGTGAGTCGGTTTTAATTTTTACTGAAGGAAGTGCGAATTTTTCAGACAAATCTCCAGGAATAGAAATTCCAACATCTGCAAGTCCACCAAGACAAACTTTAGTATAAAGTTCTCCTGCTTTAAAGCTTCCATCGACATTTACACCACAGTCGATAACAGTAGCACCATTATCTAAAGTTGCAACAGCGATGTTTAATTCATCTGCTTTTTCAATCATCACATCTACGGTTTTTTTAGCTTCTACGTTTACACTTACCATAGTTTTAACCTCTAAATAATTTAACTTAAAACATTAAGTTATTGTGTAAAAATTTATAGTTAGTCTTATTTAAACTTGACTAAATGATTTTAACAATTATTCGCTGTCGATTCTTTTACGAGATATGATTAAAAGCTTTTCATCTGATGATTCATCAATAATCCTTTGAAGGGCTGATTCAGATTGAAGTTTTGTAAAAGCGAAGAATCTGACACCCTTTGATTTTGCATTTAAAGTAATATCAACCCATATATCCTCATTGTCAACATATTCACAAAGATATTCAATACTATTTAAGGTATGTGGGCTTTCTTTGGCAATGTTTACAAGCATTGCCTGATTTTCGATTTTCAGGAAAGCCTTTTCACGATTATAAAAAAAGAAATTTAAATCCAAAGGATTTGAACTGTCCTTTGAAGGCAGGACATCATAGTTATGGTCATGAAGCGCAATTTCTGCCAGAACGCTTTCATCTGTAATCTTACTGAAAGCGATGCCTGAAATCTCCTTGAACTGACTCCTGTCAACAATAAACGCCAAAAGAGACTGGTTTGAAGTTGCTTGGACAATATATAATTGCTGTTCCTTGCTGAAGTCATTCAGATTGTTTGTCTTGAAAAACGATTCATCCAGATTTTCAATAACCCTCTTACGGGACTGCTTATCAAAGCCGGAATTTTTTATAACTTCCACTTTAAACCATTCGGGATAGATTTCCAGCAGTTCACAGTCATCGAAAATATGGTCCAAATTAACATTGTCCGACAGATTCCATTGGGACAAACTTGAAACATCAACTAAAGAATCGCATTGCTTGAACATGCCTTCCATTGATCTTATATCGCTTACGTCCCAATCCTTCAGGTCAGAAACATCCTCCAAATCCTCACAATGCTTAAACATGCTTTTCAGAGACTTTACATTTGAAATGTCCCATGATTTCAAAGCGGATATATCAGTCAGGGAAGAGCAGTTTTTAAACAGATATTCAAAGGAAGTGACATTCGAAACATCCCATTTCTTCAAATCGGAAACACTTTTTATGGAAACGCAACCTTCAAAAAGAGCTGAAATTCTGGTTATGTTGGACAAATCCCATTTTTTCAGTGCAGAAATGCTTTTAAGAGAATAACAATATGCAAATAAGGACAAAAGACTTTTATTATTGGTCATTTTACCCAAATCCCAGTTGGACAATGCAGAGATATTCTTAAGGCTTGCACAACTTCTGAAAAGTGCGGTCACATTGAAAGCATTAACCAGATTCCACTTTTTCAAAGCAGAAATGTCTTCAAGAGATGTGCAAAACTCAAACAAACACGCTGCATCCCTTACATTGCTGACATCCCAATCCTTCAAGGCTGAAATGTCCTTAAGGCGAACACATTCGGCAAACAGGTAGTGCATATCATCAACATGGCTTACATCCCAATCCTTCAAGGCTGAAACCTCTTCCAGTGAGGAACATCCCCTAAACATGCATGACATGTCGATAACGTTTGACATGTTCCAATTTTCAAGTGCCGAAATGTCTTCAAGGCTGGAACATCCGTCAAACATGTTGCTGGTATCTGTTACAAGAGAAACATCCCACTTGTCAAGAGCAGCGATTTCTACCAGGGATTCGCATCCTGAAAACATTTCCTTGGTACTGGCAATATTTCCAACACCGAATGTGACGACAGCTTTTAGATTAACCAAATCCTTATATCTGCCTTCGATGGATGTTTCACCGAACAAATCTTCACTGATAAATAAAATATCTTCACGATTTTCAACATCTTTCCAGTTGGTCAGGTTAGTACCGTTTGTTAGGATAATCAAAACGTTAAATTCCCTTAACTCATAAATACTTTCAGTAGTTGTGTTGAGATGTTCAAAATCATATAAGTCTGTCTTAGCCATGTTAATCCTCGTTGATATTTATAACTTTGTTAAATATGGTATATAACCATATCACAAAATTTACCTACAATCAAGAATTATTTTAAAAATTAAAATTTTAAAGTTAAAATTAAAACCGGTTCAATACCTGTCAAAATGCACTTTCGATTCATCATATCTCAGTTTAACCTCACCCTTTTGGGCAGGCCAGCCTACACAGATGACGGAAAAAGGAATGCAATGGTCAGGAATTTCCAGATACTCCTTCAATTTCAATGTCCTATCTTCGATTGGATGAAAACCAAGCCAAACTGCACCCAATCCCTCATGAGTTGCCTGCAGCAGTATGTTTTCATTGCATGCACCCAGATCCTGCTCAATCATGCCGATTACCTTGGCCTCATTGAGATTTCCGAGAGTGACTATCAGGTGTGATGCATTCTCTGCAGGCTTTGCAAACCTGTGCATTTCAGAAATTGCCTTTTTGTCTTCGGGCTTTGATACGACAATGAACTCCCAGGGCTGTGCATTGCAGGAAGAAGGTGCCTGCATACCGGCTT